>Ga0082335_1000664_pt1 | contig 82914 bp, 68 predicted proteins | sample Subgrocontami58m_FD_72375 | JGI IMG/M metagenome (GOLD analysis project Ga0082335, IMG submission 72375) | Subsurface groundwater microbial communities from S. Glens Falls, New York, USA - GMW37 contaminated, 5.8 m (SPADES assembly) (version 2) ...
ATTGACGAATACCTCGATATCGGCGGAGGGGATGACCACGCCGAGAGGGAGCGCATCCCCGCCGTTGGAGCCATCGAGGGGGAAGTCGAGGAAGGCGCGGAATTCCGGAAGGCTGGGATTGGCGGCGTCGATTCCGAACCGGACGTTTCCGACCACGCTGGCCTGAGAGAACGAGAACGTGCCGCCGATGGGGGGGGGCGCGCTGAATCCGATATCCCCATCCGCCCGGGCGTCGCTCAACGTCTGGGCGATGGCCGTGTTGGTTCCGCCGCCTCCGCCCCCGCCGCAGCCGGCCAGGGCGAGTACGAACGAGAGAACCAGAATCCCGCTGCCGAAGAGCGATCGCTTCATGGCCGCACCCCGCTTTTCGATTCGACGGCATGGTTCCTGGACATTCAGCAACCGATGCAGGTCTCGCCGAAGCGATGATTGTAAACGTATAAGACCCGGTTCGGGCCTACTTGTTCCCACAGCGGGTCAGCCCTGAGGGTGGGCTGGCTTGCTTGCAGGACGGTGCCGCGCGTTGTGAGTTGGCGCGGGCGGATACTGCGGCGGCGAGCGCTCCGAGCGTTCGCATCGAGCCTGGCGTTTCGCGGGATTCCGGATGCGCCGCCCGCAGATTCGTATCGCGTTATTGCGCCGCTGGGTCGCTGACAAATCCGATCCGCACCAGCCCGTTTTTCGCAGCCAGGGCCAGTACTTTCGCGACGTTTTCGTACGGGGTGAGCCGATCCGCGCGAATGTGCAATTCGGGCTGCGGCTGCTTTTGCGACTCCATTGCGAAGCGCGCGCCCAGTTCCTCCGGCATGAGCCTGGTGCCGTTCCAGTAGAGCGACCCGTCCGCACGTATGCCGAATTCAATGTGCTCCAGCCGAGTGAGGTTCGGGCTGCTGCTGGCCTTGGGCAAATCGATCCTGACCGAATGCGTAAGCAACGGCGCAGTGATGATGAAGATCACCAGCAATACCAGCATGACATCGACCAATGGCACGACATTGATCTCGGCCTTTGGGTCCTGATGTCGATTCGATTCAAATTCGCCCTTGGCCATAAATGGGCCTCCTCAATTGAACCTAGAAACCGCAGTTGAGAGACGTCCTGGCACGCGAAAAGCCATATCTGGCGCGGCTTCCCGGGCAATGACAACAACTGCGGAGCAGTACTTTTTGGGTGAACGAACCAAGAGCTGTAAGTCGCTGAGATTCACGCAACTTCTGTCCTCACCTCGTCATCAACTACGGTTTTTAGGTTGAATGCATTTGGTGCGTGGGCAGGACCGCTGCCCACGCTTGCCGGGCAGGACGGCAGGAACTGCCCCGACAACAACAGCGCTAACTATGAGCGTTCCTGAGTTCCGCCTTACCTGCGGCCGCCGTGGCCGCCAGCGAAATGTCCTCCGCCGCCGGCACGAAATCCGCCGCCGCTGCGCCCACCTCCGCCGACGTGCCTCCCGCCGCCGACGTGCTTACCGCCGCCGACGTGCTTACCGCCGCCGACGTGCTTACCGCCGCCGTGCGCGAACCCACCGCGGGGCGCCACGAATGCGGGTCGGGCGAAGTGTGTCCACCGCGGGTAGACCACATACGAATATGCAGGCACGACGGGATAGGCATAACTCGGGTAATAGACGGGGTAGTAGCCGCCGTCGTAATAATTCGATGGCGGTGGTGGCGGCGCCGACGGGTAATAGCCGCCGTAGGTCGGCGGCGGCGGGACTGCGGGAGTCTGCGGCGCGTTCTGCGCTGCTTGTACCTGGCGTTCCAGACTTTGTATCCGTGCCAGCAACGCCTGCTCTGTGGGCGTAGGCCCGTGATCGGGGATCGCGGCAGGCTTGGTTTCCTTCAGCACGACTTCGACGTTCTTCGCCTTCGCCGATGGCGACGGCGGGATGTTGGAAATATTGACCTTGCCCTCGCCGTCGGTCCACTTGTAGATGTCGCCCCAAGCAGCCGCAGGCATGACTAGCGCGGCGAGGGCGGGGACTAGCGCAGACAGACGAAACGGCTTGCGCACGTGCAGTGGCGCAGCCTTTGACTTGTCCATCCTGTGCGTAGTGTTTGCCACGGCCTGATCGCCCGCGCAGCGGATATCGATACGGGAAAGTCTAGCCTCGCTTTTACCCGCTATCCACCGGAAAATTGTAACCGGCCGGCAATCAAGCGCGGCGCCGCGCTTCGACCGTCTACCACGCCGCATCCAGTATTTCGCCGAGCAGCGCGCGCTCTCTTACGAATTCGCGCTGCGGATCGGCGTTGAAATTCCTGAGCGAATTCTCGAGGATCACGGCTGCGCTCGCGCGCGGTATGCCGAGGTCGCTCACCTTTAGCGGCATGCCGATCGAGGCGAGCTGCTGTTCCAGGCAATCGGCAGCCCGCAGCGGCGCTTCATCGACCGGATCGCCTTCGCGCCACACGCCGAGCGTCTCGGCGATGCGGCACATGGCCGCCGCATCGCGCGATCCGAGGCGGCGCATCACCGTCGGCGCGAATGCGCTGTTGGCCTCGCCCTGGCCCACCTGCTCATGCAGGTTGAAGAGCGCCGTGGCGAACGCATACGTTACGCGGCCGACCCAGTGCTCGGCGCGCGCTCCGCCGTCATCGACGTCGCGATTCTGCAGATAGGTCGCAAGGCACAGATCGATGCGTACGCCCACGTCGCCCGGATCGGCCAGGCGCGGCAGGCTGTCGCGCATGAGTTCGAACACCTGCCGGCGGTTGAAGTGCGCGAGCGGAGTGGCGCGGACATAGCCCATGTTCTTGACCGCGGCCCAGTAATTGGTGGCGCCCGTGGTGCGCATCATGGAAATCGGCGCGGTCGCGAGTGCCTCCGGGTCCCAGAACAAAGCGACCGGGCGGGTCTTGGGGTCGAAGAATTCCAGCCGGTAACCGCCCGACTTGACGGGCGAGCCGCCGCGGTTCTGCGCCGTGGTGCCTATGGTGAGTATATTGATGATGGGGAGCTTCGGCGCCATGAGCCTGGGACTGATGGCCGGGCCGGACTCCGGGTACTGCGTGGCGAGTTCCTCGATCGGCCGCTTTTCGGCAAGCGCAATGGCGGTGACGCGTGCGCCCTGGATCACGCTGCCGCCGCCGACCGCGATGAGGAGGTCGGCCTCGGCGGCGCGCGCGGCGTCGCGCGCCGCGATCACATCGGCGAGCGGCGTGTCCTTGCGCATTTCATCGTAGACGCCCGCGAACGCGTCGCCGAGGAGCGCGCGCAGCCTGACTATGAGCCCCGTCTTTTGCGACACCGAGCGCCCGCAGATGACGAACGCGCGCCCGGCGCGATGGCGTTCGAGTTCCGAGGGCAGGTGCGTGAGTGCATCCTTGCCGCTGTAGACGCGTGCGGCCGTGCCGGCGATGCGAAAATCGTAGTTGTAGGGGGTGATGAGCGCCATGCGGAAGATCTCCCAGGGTGCCGTGTCAGCCCGCAAGGCTGAACCGGTTCTCGCGAAAAAGCTTCAGACACGCATCGACGATTACGGCGTCGTAGGCGCTGCCGCGGCCGCGCTCGATTTCGGCGAGCGCAGGCCCGATGCCGCGCGACGGACGATAGGGCCGGTGCGAAGCCATGGCCTCGACCACATCGGCCACGGCCATGATGCGCGACTCGAGCAGGATCTCGCCGTCCTTGAGTCCCTGCGGGTAGCCCGAACCGTCCATGCGTTCGTGGTGCTGCCACACGATGGTCGCGATGGGCCAGGGAAATGAAATGTCCCTCAGAATGTCGTATCCGGCCTGCGCATGCGACTTGATGAGCATGTATTCGATCTCGGTGAGCTTGCTCGGCTTGGCGAGGATTTCCGCGGGCACCGTGATCTTGCCCAGATCGTGCACGCTCGCGGCGAGGCGGATGCCGTGGATTCTGTCTTCGGTGAGGCCCAGTTCCTGCGCGATCGCCACGGCCAATGCGCCGACGCGGCGCTGATGGCCCGCCGTGTAGGGGTCGCGCATTTCCACGGTGTCGGCGATCGCCTGGATCGATTGCTCCAGGCTCTTGCGCAAGATCTCCTCGTGGTGCTCGTGTTCGTAGGCGATGCGGTCGCGTTCCGCCTTCGTGCGCAAGGTGGTGACGCCGTAGGCGAGGTCACCCGCGAGTTCGCCGAGCAGGCGAATCTCCTCTGGATCGAAGGCATCGGTCTCGGACGAGTAGACGCATAAACCGCCGAAGATGCGCCTGCCGTCCGATAGCGGCAGGCCGAGTACGGACGCGTAGCCGCGGTTGACGGCAGCTTCCCGCCTCGAAGCGAAGGCCGGGTCGTTCGCGATGTCGCGATCGACCTCGGGCTTGCCGCTGCGGATGGTCCGGCCGATCGGGCTTTCGCGGTATTGCGCATCGGGCCAGGTGCGGATTTCCTCCGCGGCCGCGCGCTCATCGGCCCCTGCCCACGCCACGGGCTTGATGCTTTTTTCGCCGTCGTCTTGAACATAGCCGACGCCTGCCATGGGGTTGCCGCTTTTCTCCACGATGATGCGGCATATGGACCGCAGCAGCTGCTCTTCGCTCGCCGCGTGCACCAACTCCTCGTTGACCGCGGAGAGCGTGCGCAGCGCACGGTTGGATCTTTGCAGCGCGAGTTCCCCCTTCTTCTGCTCGGTGATGTCCTCGTAAATGCAATACAGGTTGCGCTGATCGCCAAACTCCAGGACGCGCATCATGACGTGTACATTGCGCAGCTCTCCGCTCTTGCTGCGATGCTGCGTCGCGAAGTCGTCGCCGCGCTTGCGCAAGATCTCCTGCGTATGCGCCCTGATCTCTTCGACGCTCTCCAGCGCCTCATAGTCGCTGACGCGCAAGCGTGCGAATTCCTCACGCGAATAGCCCAGTTGCTCGTGGGCAATATCGTTGAATTCGAGCGGCATGCCGGTTTCAGGGTCGAGGGTGATCACGCCCACCGGCGCCTGTTCGAACAGGGCCTTGAATTTTCCTTCCGATCGCCGCCGCTCCGCGTCCGCCACACGCTGTGCGGTGACATCGTGCGCGAGCACCATTTCCGCGCGCGTCGCCCCTAAATAAAACACATGCGACGTGATATCGACGTCGATGAGGGCGCCGTCCTTCTTGCGGTGCCGCCACACCCCGGCTTCGACGGTCTTCCCATCCTCGATCTGCGCAATGTTTTCCAACAGGCGCGGTATGTCGCCCGCGGGACGTATGTCCGCTATGGTCATCGCCAGAAATTCGTCGCGCGTGTAGCCATAGTGTTGCGCCGCCGCGTCATTCACCATCAGAAAGCGCAAGGTCGCGATGTCATACACCCACATCGGATGCGGATTCGCCTCGAACAGTTGCCGGTAGCGGTATTCGCTCTCGCGCAACTGATCCCCGACCTCTTTCCACGCGGTGACATCGCGCGACGAAATGGCGATGCCGTCGCCCACTTTCACGACCTGCTGGCGCAGCCATTTGGCCTTGATCTCGGGCGTGTCGATAGGAATTTCTTCTTCCAGGGGCATGCCGGTGCTTACCACCTGCGCGTACTTGTTGAAGAATGTGCGCCTGCTGGCAGGGATGAGTTCGCAGAGTTTTCTTCCGATGACTTCTTCGCGCGTCATGCCGAGCATTCTTCCCGCGCTGGTATTGATCTCGCTGAACTCGAAGTCGCCGATATTGCCGCTGCCATCGCGCACGCTCTTCAGGATGACCAAAGCATCGAGGTTGGCTTCGGCGGCGGCCCGAAACCGGTCCTCGGCCGTCTCCAGTGAAACTTCCAGTTGCGCCTCCCGCGCGCGCGTTCGTTGTGCGGCGACGCCGAACGCCAGGTCGGCAGCCGATTCGGCAAGCAGCACCTTTTCGTCATCGCCAAATGCGTCCGGCTCGGTCGCGTAGATGACGAGCGCACCGATGACCGCGTCATCCACGCGCAGCGGGAGTGCGAGCACCGAGGCGTAGCCGTAGCGCAAGGCGAGTGCCTGCCAGCGACGCACGGAGGAGTTGGTCCGCATGTCTTGTACCGTGACCGGTATTCCGCCACGTATCGCTGAACCAGTCGGCCCCTGGCCGCGCTCGGTGTCGGCCCATCTGATCTGCAATGCTTCGAGAAAATCCTGCGGCGCGCCATACGCGGCCACCGGTCGCACGCTCTTTTGCGCGTCGTCTTGCGCATAGCCCACCCAGGCCATGCGATAGCCGCCCGACTCTACAATTGCCCTGCACATCTGTTGCAGCAGCGTCATTTCGTCGCCGGCTTGCAGCAGGGTCCGATTCCCGGCCGACAGCACGCGCAGCGCCCTGTTCGTCCGGGTGAGCTGAATGTCCTTGGACTTGATCGACGCGGCCATGTCGTCAAACGCATGCGCGAGCCGCCCCAGCTCGGACTCGTCGTGGCGAAGCCCGGTGCGCGCGTCGAGGTCTCCTTTGGCGAGCCGCCGCGTAGCATCGGACAAGGCGGAAACCGGGCGCAGCACCATGCGCGCGCCGCCCACCCATACCCCTCCGATGGTCAGCAACAGCAGGGCCGTGGCTATCGCCAGCGTCAAGACGAAGTTGCGGTCAAGGTGCGCCGTGACCGCCTGCCTGGGTAGGTTGACCCAGAGGGTAATGCGACCTCCCACCGTGTCGATGAAGGGTGTGAGCGCGTAGATGCGCGCTATGCCATCGAGCCCGCGCGCTTCGACAGCGCCCTGGCGTCCGGTTGCGAGAAACCTCTTGATTAGATCGGTGTCTGAAACGTTTTTGCCAGTGAACCGTTCAGCATCGGGATAGCGGGCGAGGACCTTGCCGGTCGCATCGAACAGGCCTACCTGCGCTCCCTCTGGAAGCTTCGCATCGGCGAGTTGCTTTTGCAGCCAGCTCAATTCCAGGGCGACCCAGACAACGCCGAGCGGGCGTTCGTCGTCGTCGCGCAACAGCCTCGCGAAATTGATGTTCGGGCTATGGTTGATCCTTCCGGTGAGGACCTCGCTGACGACCAGCTCGCGCGTGGTCAGCGCCGCGCGAAAGTAGCTGCGATCCGAGATGTTGAGCGGGTTCCGCGCCCGCAGCCCGCTGCACAGGACATCGCCGTTGAGCGCAGCGACCGCTAGGTTGAGGAACGTCGGCGCCTCTTTGAGCCGCTGCGCGAGGACTTGGGAGCATGCCTCGTCGGGGGCGCTCTTCAGCTGTGTCAGTCGGGTTGCGATCGCGCGCACCTGCTGTAGGCCCATCAGGTTGAGCAGATACTGATCGGCGTGGACCACGATGCGCTGCTGCTCTGCGGCGATTTTCTCGGCGGTCTGCAGAAGCTGCAACTTCGCGCTGTCGATGTCATCGGCGCGGTCGTCGTTGGTGAAATATGCAATCATGCCGAACATGACGCTGAACACGACCGCGGCAAGCAGAAGTGCGCGGGCCCTGAGGCTGATAGGGTGTTTGAACATGTACGTCCTGTGCGTCAGCTGGATGAACCTTCAATCAGCTGGAGATACGTGGAAGAATAATGCCAGAGGCGAGCGGGATTGCGTTTGACTGCAGTCAAAGCGCGAGCCGGCGCCGCGCGCAATTCGCGCGCGACTACTCGATCGCTTTGGATATGTGCCGCGGCTAATCCTTCGCCACCGCGACGCTGCCCTCGAGCACCACCGGGGGCGTCATGGTGTGAGCGAGCGGCGTGTGGCACATGAGTAGGAGGCCCGCATGCGGCTCTTCGATATGCGCGGCCTCATACAGGAACGCGAACAATTCGTCCGCGCGCGCCGCGAGCACCAGCGCCACCAGCACATCCTTTTCCTCGCCGACGAGCACCCGGCGCCGGCGCATGGTGTCGGTGCCCAGACCGCGCGCGTGGTGCGTCGTGGCCGAGAGCACGCCATGCTCGCGCATCAGTCGATTGTGCACTTCACGCCCGCGTCCGGCGGGCATGATGCAGGTGATGGTCTTGCAGCGCGCTTCAGGCTTCATGGATGCCGTAGCGGGCCGCGACTTCGTGCGGAATGTGGGTCGCCATTTTTTCGATCGGCGTCGTGTAGATGATCCCCATGCCCGGGGTGTCGAGCTTGGCGGCGAGGTAGATGCGCTCGAAAACGCGGTCCACCTGGTCATCGGGCACGACGATGTAGACGATTTCCTTTTCGGCGTTGACGGTGAGACCGAGCAGGCCGAGGTGCTTTTGCCGCACGCCGGTGCCGCGGCCGTGGAAGATGGTCGCGCCGTGCGCTCCGGCTTCATGGGCCGCCTGCACCACGTCATCGGCCGCGCCGCGCTGAACGATGCAGGTGATCAGCACCGCGTGCGTGAGTACTACCATTTGCTGGTTCATCATTCCTCCCTGCGTTTCTTTTGCGCGGCCCGGAAGCGCACCCAGATGCCCGCGCACAACACCGAAATCACCGGGCCCGCAGACGCCATGGCGAGGATGCCGAAGCCGTCGCGCGCGCCGGTTGCGTCCCCGAGGCCCGCCCCCAGCGCGAGGATCAAAGGTACCGTGACCGGTCCGGTCGTGACACCGGCGCTGTCCCAGGCGAGGTTCACGTATTCCTCGCTCGAAATGAGGGTCAAGGCGATCGCGATGGCGTATCCGCAGAGCACCAGAGCGGCCACGGGCCAGTCGAAGAGTATTCGCGCGACGCCCGCCGCGGTGCCGATGCCGACCCCCACCGCGACCGCATGCACCAGCACGCGTTTGCGAAAGGCGCCATCGGTGATGTCTTCGACGGTTGTGCCCATTGCAGCGAGCGCAGGCTCGGCCACCGTCGCGCCGTAACCCAGCAGGATGGCGAAAACGACGATGAGAGAAACGCCGAGCGCATAGGGATACAAGCCTTGCGCTCCGCCCGCTGCCCCCATTGCCAATGGAATGCCGCCGCCCGCCTGGTCGCCCAGGGCGACGAGGCCGGTCGTGAGGCCCAGGTTGAAGACTGCCATGCCGAGAATTGCGAGCACGATGCCGTAGGTGAGGACATTGCGGTTATGCGAGCGCTGGCGCAGGCCGACACGCTGCACGAACCACAGAAAAAGCACCAGAGGCAGGATCGCCCGCAGCGCAGCGAGAACCTCGGGTATGGGCGGTGTCGCAAGCGGATCGGAACTGACCGTTGCGGCTGCGGCGACGGCATGTTCCGCGACCGTCTCCCCTTTGAGGAATATTCCAAGCGCCAGCACCGATACCACCGGGAACAGCGATGCGAGTGTGACCAGGCCGAAGCCGGACAGCGGGCTTTCCCCGCGGTCCGATGCCGAGGCTACGCCGATGCCGAGCGCGAGCACGAGGGGGACGGTGACCGGGCCGGTGGTGATCGCACCGCAGTCCCAGGCGAGGCCCAGAAGCGGCTGCAGCAATGGGTCGTTCGCCGCCCACAAGGTGAGGCCGAGGCACGGCACCATGGTGACGAGGACTACCGTTTTCAGCGTCCATCCTGCGATGTAGCGCAGCAGGCCGACTGCCACTGCGAGGCCCACCGCGATGCCCACCGCGGCCACCAGTGACCCGGAGCGCTCATCGAGCATCAGGTGCAGGAGCGGCGCATCCTCCGGCACCACGCGCGCCCCCGCGGCCTTGAGCGCGCCGATCGCAGGCTCCGCAAAGGTCGCCATCGTGCCGAGGATGATGGCGACCAGCATCACCACCGGTGTGGTGGCGGCCCCGGGCAGCGCGTACCCGATGTGCTCGCCGAAGGGCATGAGACCGTATTTCACGCCTTCCATGAATAGCATCAACCCCACCATCACCATGACCAATCCGAGGCTCACCGACCCGGCGTCGCGGATGTCGCTGCGCAGCAACAGCATGAGAAACGCGGCAAGCATCAGCGCGAGCGGTGTGACGGCGCGCAACTGCTCGTAGAAGCGGATGGAAAAATACGGCGTCAGCAGCCGGTGGAAATCGATCAGGCGCAAGCGCGCGCGTTTTCCGCCCTCATCGGCGGCGTGGATCGCGGCGTATCTCACCAGGCGGTGCTTATGACGCACGGCGCTCAGGAAATGGCCGTAGCGCAGTTGCGCGGGATCGGGGTTATTCAATTGTTCAGATTCGTAACTTATTCTGTAGGCTTCGGGCGGGCGCGCAGTGCGCGGCGCGGCCGCCTCCTTGCCTGTCGGTCGCGCGCGTGATACTCAGAGGTACTGACATCGTAACGAGTTTTGATGGATTTCTCCACTAAGTCGTCGATGGCAAGATCAAGACGGTAGGGATGCTGCTGCGCAAGCGCTGAGCACAAGTGCGAATCCTTCATGGCCACAAGTGCGAATCCTTCATGGCCACAAGTGCGAATCCTTCATGGCCACGAGTGCGAATTCCTCATGGCCACGAGTGCGAATTCCTGATGGCGGCGTGCGCTCGCGGCTTGACCGCCATCACATGAAATTCCACAATGGCGGCCACGTCCTGATTTCAAATAGACAAGGGAGTCTTACATGGCTCGTGCGACACGCGAGCGTGCACCGAGCGCCTTCGTCCGCATGCTGCTCGCGCTCGGTCTGCTGCTATGCGCAGGTGTCGCCTGCGCGCAGCCGGCCGCGATCAAGCTGCTCGTGGGATTTCCACCCGGCGGCGGCACTGACGCCATCGCGCGCGTGCTTGCCGACAAGCTCAAGGGCCAGCTTGGCGCGGCCGTCATCGTCGAGAACCGCGCGGGCGCGGGCGGCCAGCTCGCGGCGCAGGCGTTGAAAGCCGCGCCCGCGGACGGCGCCACGCTCTTCCTCACGCATGACCACACGATCTCGATACTGCCGCTGGTGGTGAAGAATCCCGGTTTCGATCCGGCGCAGGATTTCGTGGCGGTGGCCGGCTTTGCGAACTTCGTCAACGGCCTTGCGTTGTCGGGCGGCACGAGCGCGAAATCGATGCGCGAATATGTCGCGTGGGTGAAGAGCGAGCGTAACGGCCGGGGAAGCGTAGGCGTGCCGGCGCCGGCTTCGGTTCCCGAGTTCCTGGTTTCAGTGCTCGCAAAGAAGTACGGCATCGACCTCGAGGCCGTGCCCTACCGCGGCAGTGCGCCGATGATGGCCGACATGCTCGGCAACCAGATCGCTGCGGGCGTCGGCTCGCTGCCGGATTTCATCGAAAACCACAGAGCCGGCAGGATCCGCATGGTCGCTGTCCTGGGCGGCAGACGGCAATCGGCCATGCCGGAGGTTCCCACTTTCACCGAACTCGGACTACCCGGTTTCGAGGACGTGCCCTATTACGGCGTGTTCGCGCCGCGCGGCACGCCCAAGGCGGTCATCGAGCGCTTTTCTGTCGCCCTCGCCAAGGTGATCGCGCTGCCCGATGTGCGCGAGCGCCTGACGCGCCTGGGGCTCAACGTGGAGCATATGAATCCGCGCGAGCTCGAGCGCCGCGAGCGCGCCTATACCGAGACCTGGACGCGCATCATCAAATCGAGCGGGTTTCAGGCTCGATAGGCCGGATGCCATGCGAGGCGCCAAGCCGCCTTCGAGTCTAGCATCGTGAATGCGACTGCAGAGGGCTTCGATGCCGACTACGATCTCATCGTCCTCGGGTCGGGGGCCTCGGGCATGACCGCCGCGCTGGTGGCGGCTGTCGAAGGCGCGCGCGTGCTCGTCCTCGAGAGTACCGCCGAGGTCGGCGGCACCAGCGCGCGCTCATCCGGAACGCTGTGGATTCCTCAGGCGGGCGATGCGGCCGCGGTCGCTTATCTGGATGCGCTGGTCGGAGACAAAGCGGACCGGTCGCTGCGCGCGGCGTTCCTCGCCGCCGGGCCCGCGATGCTGGTCTTTCTGCAAAAGCACGCGGGCTTTGTTTATCGGCCGTACGCCGAGAGCCCCGACTATCGCCAGGATCTGCCGGGTGCGGCGAGCGGGATGCGCGCGCTCGAGCCGCCCGAGTTCGATGGCCGGGCGCTCGGCGACGCGTTCGAACGGCTCGGCGCTCCGCTACCCGAACTGATGCTGTTTCGCGGCATGATGGTGACGCGCGGCGAAGCTGCGCGGCTGCTTCGGGCGGGGCGGTCCGTCGACGGGACGCTGCTCGGCGCGCGTCTCGTGTTGCGCTATCTTGCCGATCGCCTGCGTTATGCGCGCGGCTCGCGCCTCGTGCTCGGCAATGCGCTCGTCGCGCGCCTGTACAAGGCGCTCATCGAGCGGCGCGTGCCCGTGTGGTGCGAAGCGCAGACCGAACGCCTCATCGTCGAGCGCGAGGTGCGCGGCGCGCTCGTGCAGCATGGCGGCAAGAGGATGCGCGTGCGCGCTCGCTGCGGCGTGGTGCTTGCCGGCGGCGGTTTTCCCGCGAGCGCGGCGCTGCGCGAGAAGTATTTTCGCGCTCCGGTCGCGCGCCATACCGCCGCTTACGCGGGATGCGTGGGCGAAACGCTGCGGCTCGGCGAGGAGGCAGGCGGCGTACTCGGACCAGCGGGCGAAGACAACGCGCTGTGGTTTCCGAGCTCCATTGCGACGCGCGCGGACGGAACCACCGCGGTCTATCCGCATATCGTGCTCGACCGGGGGAAGCCGGGCTTGATCGCCGTCGGGCAGTCGGGTGAGCGTTTCACGGACGAGGCGGCTTCGTATCACGAGTTCACGCGCGCCATGTACCGCAGCTCCAATGTTCCGGCATGGCTCGTGTGCGACCGGCATTTCGTCTGGCAGTACGGCCTCGGCATGATCCGGCCGATGACGCTGCGTCTCGCTCCGTATATCGCCTCCGGTTATCTGTATGCGTCGGATAACATCGAAGACCTGGCGCGCGCCATCGGCGTCGCCCCCGAGGGACTCGCCGATAGCGTGCGCCGCCATAACGAATTCGCGCGCACAGGCGTCGATACCGATTTCGGCAAGGGCGCAAATGCGTACGATCGCGGCAACGGCGATCCTGCGCACACGCCCAATCCGTGCCTCGGCCCGATCGAAGCCGCGCCATATTGTGCGGTTCGCGTCGAACCGACGCCGCTCGGAACGAGCCTGGGCCTTCGCACCGATGCGAACGCGCAGGTCTACAATGCGGACGGCGATCCGATTGCCGGTCTGTATGCGGTCGGCAACGACATGCAATCGGCGATGGGCGGGGAATATCCCGGCGCGGGCGCGCAACTCGGCGCCGGCATGACTTTCGGCTACCTGGCCGCGCTGCATGCGGTGCGTGCGCCGGCAGCTGCGCAAGTTGCGACATAAAGACGGAGAGCAAGATGAACAAACCGACGGAAAAGGCACTGCAGGCGAAGCCCGCAGGCGCGCGCAAGACCATGACCAAGAAAGGCGGCGAGCTCATCGCGGAATTTCTGGTCAAGGAAAAAATGCCCTATGTGTTCGGCATCTGCGGTCACGGCAACATCGGCCTGCTCGATCCGCTGTATCAGGTGCGCGATAGAATCAAGCTCGTTTCGCCGCGCCACGAGCAGGTCGCCGCGCACATGGCCGACGGCTATTTCCGCGTGAGCCACCAGCCCGTGGCGACTTTGACCTCCACCGGACCGGGTTCGGCGAACCTCATCATGGCGCTCGCGGTGGCGCAGACCGATTCCTCGGCGCTCCTCGCGATTACCGCGAACGTGCCGACTTCGCAGTTCAACCGCGGGCCGTTCCAGGAGCTCAATCGCCACCATCAGGCGGATTACCCGAACGTGGTGCGCCCGGTGGTCAAGAGAAGCTTCCAGCCCACGCGCGTCGACATGCTGCCGCTCGCGCTGCGCCAAGCGGTCACGACGATGACGAGCGGCCGGCCGGGTCCGGTGAACCTCGACATTCCGTTCAACCTGTTCCAGGAAGAGGCCGAGGTCGCGCTCGAGCCGACCTGGGACGGATTCGACAAGCGCCGAAGCGGCGCCTCGCCCGACGATGTGCGCGCGGTACTCGACCTGATCGAGGCCTCGCGCCGCCCGGTCATTTTCATCGGCCACGGTGTGACGCTGTCCGAGGCGGGACGCGACTTGACGCAATTCGCGACCAAGTACCGCATTCCGGTCATCAGCTCGCCCAACGGCATGGGGTGTCTCGACATGCGCGATGCGCTGTCACTCGGCTTCATCGGCCGCAACGGCGCCTACCAGGCGAACCAGGCGGGACGCCACACCGATCTCATCATCGCTATCGGCGCGCGCTTCGACGACCGCTCGTCCTCTTCCTGGATGCCGGGCTATTCCTGGAATATTCCGGCGTCCAAGCTCGTGCACGTCGACGTCGACCACGCCGAGATCGGCAGGAACTACGTGCCGGACCTCGGCATTCTCGCCGATGCGCGCACGTTCCTGCGCCAGCTCTTGGCTGAGGCGGCCGGCCGCAAGATCGACGGCGCGGCAAAGTTCGCCGAATGGCACGCGCAGATCGCGGCCTGGCGCTCGGAGTGGGAAAAGTTCATACGCGCGAATTTCGAGATCCATGCAACGCCGATCCGGCCGGAGCGCATCGTGGCCGACTGCCGCGCGGTGCTGCCCGACGACGCGATCATTTCGCTCGATTCGGGCATCCATCACAACTGGTTCATGCAGTTCTGGGAGGCGCGCCGGCCGCAGACCATGCTGAATACCTGGGGCTATTCGGGCATGGGATTCGGCCCGAGCTCGATCCTCGGCGCGAAGCTCGCCGCGCCCGAGCGCCCCTGCGTGTCGATCTGCGGCGACGGCGGTTTCACCATGGTGCCGCATGTGCTGTGCACGGCGGTCGAATACGATATCCCGGCGGTGTGGGTGGTGTGGAACAACTTCGCCTGGGGCGCGATCCGCGATCTGCAGTATGCGTACTTCGAAGGCCGCGAACACGGCACCGGTTTCTACAGCGGCCCCGAGCGCAAACCCTACAACCCGGATTTCGCGGCATGGGCGCGCGCGGCGGGCGCTGAAGGATTCACGGTCACGAAGTCTCAAGATTTCAAGGGCGCGCTCGAGCATGCGATCAAGCTCGGCAAGCCCTGCCTGATCGACGCGCACGTCGACGCCAACATCCGGCCGCCCGGCACCGGCGCCTGGGCGCTGCCGCCGATTCCGCACACAGAACCGGTGTTCGGCAAGAAACATGTGAGGTGAGAGCAATGAAGAAAAAGAAAGGGAGCGCTGTCCCAGTGATCCGCAACATCGTCGAGACGCCGTGGAAGCAGTTTTCCGAACACTACGGCGGCGCACTGTCCAAGCCGCTGTCCTGCCCCGAAACGACGGGCGCGCGCTTGGTCGACTACCGCATCTCGACCTACCAGCCGATGGCCTACGTGGCGACGCACACGCACAAGGTGCAGGAGCAGATCTACCACGTGCTCGAGGGCGAAGGTTCGATCGAGATCGACGGCAAGCGCAGCATCGTGCGCAAGCACGACGTCATCTTCATTCCGCCCGGCGTGTCGCATTCCATCTGCAATAACGGCATCGGCGATTTGACGTTCATCGTCGTTACCACGCCGGTCGAAGACAAATAAGATTCATTTCAGTATCTCCATTGCTCGTGATGCACGGGCAACCGGTTCAGTACTTCTGCGTAGAACTGCCACTTCGGCATGAACTGCTGCATCAAGGCGACGAAGCGCCTATTGTGAGTAGGTGCTAGAAGATGCACCATTTCATGCACCACAATGTATTCGAGGCATTCGCGCGGTTTCTTCGCAAGTTCGGTGTTGAGCCGGATGCCGCGGGTGACCGGACTGCAACTGCCCCATTTGGTCTTCATCCGTTGCACGAAGAACCTCGCCACTTTCACGCGCATGATCGACTCCCATTTCGCAATGAGTGGCGGGACTGCTTGCTTGAGTTGCTCCCGATACCATGCCTCGATGATGGACTGCATTTTCTCTTTGCCCGTTCCCGGACGGACCCGCAGGAGCATTTTGCTGTGCTTCAGTTCCACCTGTGGCGGTCCGTCGTTTTCGCTCACCCCTAGCAAGTAGCGCCTGCCCCAGAGGTAATGGCTCTCACGGTCCAGATACTCGCGCGGAGTCTCGCGTTCCTGTTCCTGAAGCTTCTGCTGCTGCTGCCTGATCCAACCCAGCTTGGAGATTGCGAAGACGCGGATGGTTTCGAGGCTCATGCGTGCAGGTACTGAAATACTTACGCGGCCCGCCGGAGGATGCACGCTTAGGTGGACGTTTTTGATTTCCTTCCGGACCACGTTCACGGCGATGTCGCCCAGGTGGAACTGCGTGTGCATCAGTATTCCCGCTGAGCGGTGATGATGAGGAACAGTCGTTCAACCCTCACGGTGTCATTGAGGATCTCATGGATGAGACTCTTCACCACGCGCTCTTTGGCCAGCACCCCGCGCCAGCCGTCCGGTTTTCGAGATCGAATCGCCGCATCGATTCGCAACGCCAAATCCAGCGACGACCCGGGTATGACCCCCGTGTAAGCCACAGGAGGAGGTTCGGCCAGGGTATGTGCAGATGCAAGGGCCAGATCCCGTTCGAGCTGATTGTAGATCGCGCGAAGGCCCGGACTTTTCTTTAGCGGTTCTGGCGTATCGTCCGCCGCGCCCGCCTGCACCTGCTTGGCGACTTCGGCCATCCGTTTCAGAAATGCCTCGTAGTTGATTCGCTGCGCTCTGAGGTCGTCGAGGATCTCCTTCAAGAGCACCGACATCTTGTCGTAAAACGCCGGGTCGTTGAGGTGCTCTTTGATGATCTTGCTGCGAACATTGTTCGCGATGATCTCCGCCACCGCTGCCTTGTTGCTCTTGATCCCGTTCGGGAGGCTGCTGATGGCGTCGGCCATGCCGCTTTTCACGATCAGTTCGAGCAGGCCGATCTCGCCGAAGTCTGAAATCTTCCTCGGCCCGCCGGCCTCGATGTAGGTGTCGATGAGGTGCCGCATGTCGGCCTCGTAGGCTTTGAGGTCGATGGTCTCGCCGCTGGCCTGGCGGATGATCTCGCGCAGTTTGAGAGTGCGGTCGATGTCATGCTTGATCTGGGCGATCCGGGCGCCGGTATAACCGGCCGTCGGCATATCGTCGGCGATGTTGGCATAGGCCCGCACCAGTGCGGCGCTGCACTTGTAAAGAGCGACACGCTGGGGTTCGTGCGCCTTTAGGTCGTCTGGAATCTCCGTGTTGCCGCAGAAGTAGTGGATGTGTTCCAGTTCGCCCTTCGGGGGCTGCACCGGATCGCAGAGCAGCGCGCTCGCTTCCAGCGCCTGATCCAGACGCTCGCGTCCTTTCTTCAGGCGGTCCTGCATCAGCACTTCCGGGTTGGCACCCCCGGAAGTGTGATCCAGCTCCGAGGTATAGACCTGGAGCGCCCCGGTTCCCTTTTCATTCACGAGCTTCTTGAACAAGTCTTTGTAGTCGACGACGTAGCCGAAGGTCTTGTCCTCGCCGTCGAGCCGGTTGGTGCGGCAGATGGCCTGGAACAAGCCGTGGTCCTGCATCGACTTGTCGATGTAGAGATAGGTGCAGGGCGGCGCGTCGAATCCGGTCAGCAGCTTGTCCACCACGATCAGCAGCTTCATGTTCGCCGGCTGAGTCTTGAACAGTGCTTTGGCGTCGTCTTCGTAGCTCTCGGTCTTGTTCTTGCCGGGTTTCGCGGCGACGTCTTTCTGCAGCGCCATGTAGGTGTTGTAGAGGAACTGCTTTTCGGTCTCCGTGTTGGCGCCGGTTTCCTCCAGGGTCACGTCCTGCGCCTGCGGGTTGTAGGACGTCACGACCGCGCACTTGCCCTTGAGAACGGTCTTTTGGAACAGCTCGAAGTATTTGCACGCCTCGTAGATGCTCGACGCCACGAGGATCGCGTTGCCGCGCTGGCCGCTCAAGCGCGGCTTCACGCCGAAATCGAAGACGATGTCCTCCACCACGCGCTCCATGCGCGAGCGGGAACTGAGCACCTTTTGCATCGTGCCCCACTGCTCGCGCAACGCGGCCTTCTGCCAGTCGTTCAAGCCCTTGGTCTTGGTTTCGAACCATGCATCGATTCTCTCCTGCGAGCCGAGGCTCTGCTCGATGTCCCGCGCCTCATAGACGAGGTCGAGGACGACCCCGTCCTCCACGCCTTCGCCGAATTTGTAGGTGTGGATGTAGCCGCCGAAAACTTCGAGGCTCGTCTGCTTGTCCTGCTTGAGCAGCGGCGTGCCGGTGAAGCCGATGAACACCGCGCCGGGCAACAGCGCTTTCATCGTCTTGTGCAGCTTACCGGTTTGCGTGCGGTGGCACTCGTCCACGAACACGAACAGCCCGCCGACGGCCGGGCTGGGTTGCGATTTCAGTTCGGCGATGAAGGCGTCGAAATCGTCCACGCCCTTGCGGCCAAATTTGTGGACGAGCGAACAGAGCAGGCGCGGCTTGGTCTGGCCGAGCTGCGCCATCAAGTCTTGCCCGCTGCTGGTACGGTGAATGGCTTCGCCGCTGTCGGCAAAGACGCCTTCGATCTGTTTGTCGAGTTCGTCGCGGTCGGTCACGATCACTACGCGGGCGTTAGGCTTATGCTCCAGAATCCACTTGGCGAGCAGCACCATCACGATGCTTTTGCCGCTGCCCTGCGTGTGCCAGATGATGCCGCCCTTGTAGGCATGCACATGCGCCTGGGATGCCTTGATGCCGAAATACTGGTGCACACGCGGCAGCTTCTTGATCCCGCCGTCGAAGAGCACAAAGTCGTGCATCAGCTCGATGAGCCGGTCCTTGCGGCACATTTTGAGCAGATACTTGTCGAGTTTGAAGCGCGAGTCGTCGGCCTCGTCCTCCTTCCACTTGAGGAAATACTTCTCCTCGGTCTTGATCGATCCATAGCGCAGCCCCGCGGAATCATTCCCGGCGAAGACGATCTGCACCGTGGTGAAAAACCACTCGTTGAACTCCTTTAGCTGGTTGGAGAGCAACTGGCGAATCCCGTTGCCGATGGAAACGTAACTGTTTTTCAGTTCGACGACCGCGACCGCGATGCCGTTGACGTAAAGCACGAGGTCCGGCCGTCGTTTCAGGTTGCCGCGCAGCGTGACTTCCTCAACGATCACAAAGTCATTTTCTTCCGGCTGCTCCCAGTTGATGACCTTGACCGTCTCGGTGACCTTGCCGGCCTCGATCTTCACCGGCACGCCGTAGCGCAGCAGGCTGTAGACGGCCTTGTTGTTGTCGTAGAGGCTGCGGTTAGGATTGTCCGCTTCCGTCCTGAGCAGGTAGATTGCGCGGCTGATTTGCTCCTTGGAATAACCCGCCTTCGTCAGGTAGCCGCCGAGGAGGTCCTCCTCGATGTTGCTGTTGCCAGGGCGGTCGGCGCGATCACCGAGGGTGCGGTAGTGGAGTTCGTCGCGGAACAGGGCGATCACTCGGTTCTGCGTGACGCGTTCGGGTTTGCCGATGGTGCTCATGAACGGGTTACTTTCACTTGCCAATGGCCGCCCTTGGCGGGGCCGATGCGTTCGATGTAGCCTTGTTTTTTCAATATTCGCAGGTTCTTTTCCACTGCGGTCGTGCTGATCTGCAAGCTCCGGGCTAGCTCGACCGCTGTAACTCTGGCGTTGGACAGCATCGCATTGATAATCGCGGTCCGGGTTTCACCCAACTTTTCACCCAACTTTTCACCCAACTTTTCACCCAACTTTTCACCCAACCTCTCCCCTGTAATGTGGCGGACGTCTCGGGGACCCAGTGCGTCGATCAGATGTTGCGGATTGGCGTGGAAGGTGAGCATGAGGCCCGACATGCTGTGATCGTAAAGCGGGGCATCAATCCCGTGCTCGCGACATTCATGGTTGATTTTTTCGATGCCGCGGCCCCAGGCCTCGATATAGCCTGCACGAAAAAAGGCATTGGCGAGCAGCGGGTTATAGGGTCTGGACGGATGTTTGGCCATCAGCCTTTCCAGCGTCCAGTTTTCCGGCAGATTGCCGGGATTCCAGAGGACGACCTTGTCGTCATACACGCTGATCTGGATGGGAATGCCGCTGCTGTAGTCCTTGTGTACCACCGCGTTGAGCAATGCCTCACGCAGCGCGGCATAGGGAAACAGGAAGGTCTCAAGCCGTTGCAGGCCCTGGTAACTGATGTAGGCCTTCAGATATTTGACGTGCAGGATATTCAGCGTTTCCTCGACCTGCTCGAAGAGACTGCCATGCACCTCGTCCTGATACCTGAGGTCGTCATCCGTCACGAAGAAGCCAAGCTTAATCCAGGCCCCGCTGACAAATCGCTCAGGACGATCGGAGAAAAGCAGACAGGCGGCGCGTTTCAGACCATGCCTTTCGGCCAATTCAAGGTTCCCCAGAACGACCTCGCGGCTGTCGCGCAATACGGCCCGGTCCATGCGGCCGCTTTGCGTGGCCCGTTGCTTGAAAAGGCGCATCGCCTTGGCGCTACAGGAGCGGGCGTTAAACAAGGGTTCCGGCACATCATCCCAATGGCGTCCGCGTTTCTTCAGAAGAAAGCGTTCCAGCGCCGCGCCTTTCAGTTCCTGCTTTGTGCTGCCGCTGCGGTAGTGGTATTCGCCCTTGTAGCTGATCGGACTCGGATACGGATCAACCCGAATCTCAACCAGCTCTTTCCCTTTGGCTGTCCGCAAGTTGACATCGACCATGATGCCGAGCATATCCCGTATCTTGTTGGGCAGGTCTGTCAGAAGTTTCTTGGCGTTGTCCACACCGACGGCAACTCCCTTGTCGTTGCGCCCGATCACCAGCACGCCGCCTTCCGCGTTGGCAAAGCCGCAGATCCAGCGCAGATACTCGTCCCGCCAGGTCTCCTTCCATTCGATGTGCTGGCTCTCTTTCATACGAGGCGTGTTCGTCCAGTGAGCAGTTCCTGCATCATGCCCTGCTTGAGGGCGCGGGTCTTGTCGCGTCGCTGCTCCAACGCCGCCAGCTCCGCGTCCATGTCCGACAGCACCTCGGCGATGGCGGTTTGTTCATCGGGTGGTGGCAGGGTTACCTCTGTGGCATTAATCAGCCCAGTATTCAGATTCATCTGAGAGCCCGTTTGTCCGTGCTTCGACCAATCAGGTTCGATCCACTTGAGCACGTAGTAGATGAAAAGCTTCTCGGCTTGGAGACGGTCGAACACCACGAATCCGTCGTGAATGCACACGTCGATCTCGGTGATAACCGGCCGTCCGACGGTTGCACAAATGCTCATAATTAGGCTTCCCCTGCCGATTGGGCGACTTTGCTGCACACCGAGCGGTGATAACCGTTGGATGGTTTCGCGGAGAAACATTCCGGAGCGACTAACATCCGAAATGCGGACCCATCCAATCGAAGAGTTTTCGTCGAACCAGATTGGATTCTCGATTGGTCGAGGCGATGCGCCGCGTTGGATTCGAGCCAGGTTCCCCAGCCGCTTCACCTCCCACTCGCCGTGGAAGCCGGGGAGGCGGGTTTGGCCGGTAAGGAGCTGCTGCATGGCGGCCTGTTTGAGGTCGCGCTTCTTGGCGATGAATTGGTCCAGCGCGCCGATCAACGCATCCACATCGCTCAACGCCCCGGCGATGGCGCGTTGTTCGGCCACTGTTGGCGGAATCCTGATTCTCAACGCATGTAGATCGTTGCGGTTGACCCCAGGAACGCCGCTCTTCCCGCTATGTGATTTGAAGTCAATTGTGTGAAGCAGGTACGAAACGAACAGGGGATCGTTACTATGGAAATCCTTAACGAACAGCGTCGTGTTGTGAGGCCAGTAGTCCTCTTCAATATAGAACACCTCGCCGATTGTGCCGTAGCGGCCCGTAACTACGCCCGGCGCACGCTCCTTGGCTTCGGCGTGAGTATCAGTTACTCCGGTCGACGTAACGACAGGGACTGTTCCGCGTTTTCGCGCCCTGGATGGAAGATCGTAGCCACGCTGTAGAGTGGCGACTTGCCCGAAATCTACTTCGTTCCAAGCGGTAGTCAGCATATCGCCCTCAACTTCTTGAGGTGTTCGTCCACGCGGGTAGCGAGCGGGTTTTTGAGGGGGAGGAGTTCGATGAAGTGGCTCCAGCTCAATTGTGTCGACAGCGTCGACACAATTGCCTCGTCGGGAAATACTTCGAAGAACTGGATCGAGCGATAAAGCGAACGAAGGGTAAAGCCGTCCCCAAACTCAGCGCGCAATTCTCGCGACACTGTCGCGAGAATCTGTTTCCCGTAGGCAGCTCGGGCATCCTGCAGATTCTCTTTCAACAAGCGGCGTCCTACACGCCAGTAGAGCATTGTTTGCGTGGCATTGGCCACAGTGGCGACCCGCTGGCGGGCGGCCTGGATAAGCGAACGAAGATCGGCGAGGAGGCTTGCTTCATCAACGACGGCAAGGCGTCCACGCATGGCGGCATGCGTGACATTTCCCTGCTTGGCACGTTTCCGCGGGGTGATTCCAGTGTCTTTTGAAGTTGGCCTGGTCCTTTTCATGAGTGAATCCCCATCTTCTTGAGGTGTTCGTCCACGCGGGCGGCGAGCGTCGCGACCTCAATCGTGAGCTGTGGCAGCGGGGTGGCGTAGCGTTCGGCGAGTTGGCGGATGCGGCCGGTGAGGGTCTGGGAGACGCGGTCGAGTTCGCCCTGCACGGCGGCTTTGATGCTGGCCAGCCATTTGTCGTCCACCACAAGCGTCTTGATGTCGTTTTCGGTGAGTTGGCCGTATTTCGCGGCGACTTTTTCGATGAGGGCGTCATGCGCGGCTTTCAGCTTCGCGCTGGTGTCGGTTTCCTGATCGCTTAAGCGCAGGTAGTCATTGAGCACTTTGTGTTCGTCGGCCGCATCGGGGTCGGTCTTGATCTCCTTCAGGCGGGCAGCGACGGAGGCTTTGGTGAGTTTGTCCTTGTCGTTCTTCGCGTCCTCCAGCAGGCCGCCTTCGCCGGCGTGCTCCTCGGCCAGTTCCTCCAACTGCTGCTGAAGGGCGGCGATCTGCGCCTCCAGCGCCTCGATCTTGGCCTGCGCGGCGGCGTAGTAGCGGGCGATGACGAGCGCGGGCGGGATCAGTTCGGCCTGGTATTTCTTTTTGCCGAGGGTGAAGTCGGGCTTGGCCTTGGTCTTCTTGGTCTTGTCCTCGACGATGAGCCGGGGCTGGGCGGCATCCACCCAGCCATCGCCGGCAATGAGGTAGGCGTCGTCCTGCATCGTCTCGGTCCAGTAGTCCATGAGGTGCTGATAGACGTCGTACGGGTCGAGCAAGGGCGCGTGTTCAAAGGTGGCGAGCAGATCCTCGGCGATGACTTCGATGAGAACCTTGGGGTGGCCATCTTGTGCGAGGCCTTTTAGGCGCGGGGTGTTGGCCGCTTTCCATTTCGCGAACAGCTTGGTGGCGGATGCGTTGAAGGTGGTGAACTCCGCGTGGCCGAAGATGGCGCTCTTGATTTCCGTGGCAGCGACCCGGAGCTGGCTGTAACCGGGGCGGTCGGCTTTTTTGAAAAGTGCGGCGCGCACGCCGGGGATGACCTGCCAGTAGCGGTCGAGCGCGTCAAGATCGCGGTCCGGGATGCCGCCGCGTAGATGGCCGTCGATGTCCTGCAGGTCTTCCCGATCGGTGCTGTCGATATAGCGCGGCAGATTGAGGTTGTAGTCATTTTTCGCGTCGCTGATCTCGGCCACCGGCACCATGCGGGAGTAGCCGGGGATTTCGACCTGTCGGGTGAAGGTGTCCACCATGCGGTGGACGTCCTGCTCGCGAAGACGGTTCTTCGGCCCGTCTTTGCGGAAGCCCTTCGAGGCGTCGATCATGAAGATGCCTTTGCGGGCCTGCGCGTCTTCCTTGTCGAGCAGGATGATGCAGGCGGGGATGCCGGTACCGTAGAAGAGGTTCGCGGGCAGGCCGATGATGGCTTTGATGACGCCGCGCTGGACAAGGTTCTTGCGGATGAGCCCTTCCGCATTGCCCCGGAAGAGGACGCCGTGCGGAAGGATGCACGTCCCTTTGCCCTCGGGCGCGATGGCGCGGAGGATGTGCAGGAGGTAGGCGTAGTCACCCTGCTTCGCGGGCGGGATGCCGTAGCCCGCGAACCGGCCGTAATCCCTGGCAGACTGCTCGCCACCTCCCGTGCTTCTGCCGCCCTCGTTCGGGTGCAGTCCGGTGCTCCAGCGCTTATCGCTGAAGGGAATATTGGCGACGACGTAGTCGAAGGTCTTCAGCCCACTTTCACCACTTTGGCCATCCTTGAAGAGCGGGTTGGCGAGGGTGTTGCCCTGCTTGATCTCCGCCGTGGCGTAGTCGTGCAGGATCATGTTCATGCGCGCGAGGCCGGCGGTGGAGGAGTCCTTTTCCTGTCCGTAGAGGGTGACGCGCACGTTTTTGCCGCGGCCCGCCTCGTCGCCAACCTTCAGCAGGAGCGAGCCGGAGCCGCAGGTCGGGTCATAGGCGGTGGTGTTGTTCGTCGTGGCGGCGTGGCGGATGCCGAGAATCTGCGCGATGACGCGGCTGACCTCGGAAGGGGTGTAGAACTGGCCTTTGCTCTTGCCGCTCTCCGTGGCGAAGTGCCGCATGAGGTATTCGTAGGCGTCCCCGAGGAGATCGTCGCCATCGGCGCGGTTCTTCGAGAAATCGAGCGCTGGGTTCTCGAAGATGGCGATGAGGTTGGTGAGGCGGTCCACCATCTCCTTGCCGCTGCCGAGCTTGTTCGGATCGTTGAAGTCCGGCATGTCGGAGAGGTTGTTCTCACGCGCCAGCGGGCCAAGGATCTTTTTGTTGATTTGGTCGCCGATGTCGGTCTTGCCCTTGAGCGCCACCATGTCCTTGAAGCTCGCGCCCGGCGGAATCGTGATCGGGGCGTAGGGCTGGCTGGCGAATTTGTCGCTGACGTATTTAACGAACAGCAGAACGAGGACGTAATCCTTGTATTGGCTCGCATCCATGCCGCCGCGCAGTTCGTCGCAGCTCGACCAGAGGGAGGAATAGAGCTCGGATTTCTTCAGGGCCAATTCTTTTCTCGACTTTAAGTTTTTCTTTGACTTGGGGCTGTCTTAGCCCGCTGTCTATTGTGGCGACGCATTCTTGACTTCGTGTGCTCGTACATGGTGCAGGCTCGGTAGGCGTCGCTTTCCAGCCGCGTATGAAGCAACTCACCCAATCGCTCTAAAGCCGCCTGGAGGGTCATGTCATCGGGCTACAAGATTTCGCGTTGATTTGTGGGGCTTTATTGAGCCCCTATTGTGTTAGGTAGTACAACAACAATACGCGCAACCCCTGTATGCATCAAGGCGTTGACGGTGATATGTCGGTGAGGCATCCCTTGGCAATCGAGGAACCCCCATGTAGTCTTTCGAGATAATTGAACGCGATAATCGATTGGCTTCACAGGCGCGAACTAGACGTCCAACACTGAACTGGGGAGGGGACCTCCTTGGCGCACGCGTGCAGATGTACTTGTCCACGATTTTCAGCGCCGTTCCTCACATCAAGTCCGGCGCGCTTAAAGCGATGGCGATCTCGGGCGACACGCGCGCGCAAGCCTTGCCGCAGGTACCGACCTTCACCGAGGCCGGCGTGCCGGGCATCGGGTCGCTAGGACTCTGGTATGGAATCGTTGCGCCAGCCGGTACCCCAAGGGTCATCATCGACAAGATATCGACCGAGATCGGCAAGTACTCGGTGATGCCGGATTTCAAGGAAAAGCTGGCGAGCCTGGGGTTCGCCCCCTACTACTTGACGCCTGAACAGTTCGCCGCGACGATGAAAGCGGACATGGCGAAAAACAGCAAGATCATCAAGGCGGCCAACATCAAGTTCGAGAACTGATCTTCCTCGCCGGCAGCCGGTCGGACGTGAGCAACGCCCGTCCGCGGCGCGGCAACGCAATCAAGCCGAAAGCTGAAGCGTAGCTGGCCGCGCGGGTCAGGTGCAGTAGCAAGTCATGCGGCTTGTACTTCGACAAGCTCGCTCGTCGAAGTAGGAGCAGGAATTGGCTGCCCTTCCTGCTTGAGACTCTCCAGATGGAGCTCAATGGCCTCCCGAATGAGGGAAAGAACCTCTTCCTTCGTTTCCCCGGCAGCGATGCAGCCTGGAAGATCCGGCACATGTGCTCCGTAGGAAGACGGGCCTTTTTCAACAACTACGAGGTATCGCATAAAAGTCACTCCTGCTTCTTTAGACCAGCCTGCTTGAGTGCGCTATTCAACGTCCCAGGCGGTATGCCTACGTTTAGTTTCCCCGACACCGTGACAGTCCCGGTCTTTGTCCGATGGTGAAACTGCTGATGACTGCCTCTCGTTCGCACCAGAATCCATCCGTCGGCCTCGATCAGGGAGATGAGTTCGCGAACTTTCATTCGGCGCAGTTTACTCTCGGTGCGCCACAGCCGCATAACGAAGCGTGTTTATCTGACGCCATGCCGCACCGCGCCCCCTCTTCTGCGTCGCCGCGGCAGCCCTTGGCAATCGCGGCAGCAGCAGGTAGGCTTCGGGGGTAGGCGAACGCGATGACGCGAACGGCGTCGCGCGCGCGAACCGGGTCTACAAAAAATCAAACTGGGAGGAGTGAACACGATGAAATTTTCAAAAACCGTGGCGCAGATCGCGGTCCTGCTATCGATGACTCTCGCCGGTCCCGCCGCCGCGCAGCAGGCTTATCCGAACAAGCCCATCCGCATCATCACGCCTTACGCGCCAGGGGGCAGCACCAGCGTAGTCGCGCGTCTAGTCGGGCAGAAGCTGACCGAGGGCTGGGGCCAGCAGGTGATCGTCGACAACCGCCCCGGCGGCAACGGCTACATCGGCGGCGAGGCTCTGGTGAAGGCTGCGCCCGATGGCTATACGTTCATGCTGATCACCGCCACCCATGTGATGACGCCTCTGCTGGTTCCTGCTCCCTACGATGCGATCAAGGACGTTACGGCGATTGCAAGCATATGCAGCAGCGACTTCGTTCTGGTGGTGCACCCGTCGGTGCCGGCCAAGACTCTGAAGGAGTTCATCGCGCTCGCCAAAGCGAGGCCGGGGGAGCTGAATTACGCTTCGTCTGGCACCGGGGGCGGGACCCACATCTACAGTGAAATGCTGTTCGACCTCGCGCGCGTCAAACTGCAGCACATACCGTACAAGGGGGCAGGGCAGTCCCAGATCGACCTCATCGCCGGGCAGGTGCAGGTGTTGTTCACTTTCCCCGTCAACGTCCTCCCGCACATAACGTCCGGCAAGCTACGCGCCCTCGCCGTCAGCGGCGAGAGCCGCATCGCTTCTTTGCCGCAGGTGCCCACCCTCACCCAGTCCGGCCTGCCCGGTTTCGACATCACGGGGTGGTTCGGCCTCCTTGCGCCGGCCGGCACGCCGAAGGAAATCGTCGACAAGGTCTCGAGCGAGATCGGCAAAATCGTGCGCATGCCCGACATCAAGGACAAGTTCGTCAGCCAGGGAATTGGCCCCTACTACTCTGCCCCCGAGCCATTCACGGCGCTGATGAAAGCGGATACGGCGAAGATCGCCAAAATCATCAAGGTCGCCAATATCAAACTGGAAAAATAAAGAGCTACAGTCATCCGTCGAGCGGCGTGCGCGAGGCCGCGCGCGCCTTCGCACCGCACGACGGTAATGCCCGAACTCCTCCGCCGCATACGCGTCTGATGATCGCGCGGCGGGGAGGCAAGCATCGGCCTCTCGCGTAGCCGGCGTAGGCCGGACGTCCGAATCAACTTGCCGCGTCCGGACGCTCACCCGCGTGGCAGTGAAAAAAGCTCGGCACGCCACTCGAGTTTGATTTCGAGCGCGATACGTGCCGTGTACGAAGCCTGACGCCGCCAGCGACCGGCGGCGGCGGGACCCTTGCCGAAACGCGAGCGCTCAGGACGCGCGCGTTCCGTGCATCTGCTTCGCTGCGAATATCACATCCGGCTCGCGACTCTGCGGAACTCGGCTTCGTGGTGCTCGAGCATGAGTTTTTGCGTGAGCAGATGGTCCCCCATCGGGACGTTGATCGCCGCATGCGCGCACAGTCGTGAAACGGTCTGGCCGTAGGTGCCCAACTCGCAGACGTTGCAGTAAAGAGCGTCCTTCTTCCACACCGAGTAGCGACGGCCCGAGGCGCCGCGCACGACGAACCAGCCGTAGCGAGCATAGCTTTCGCGCTGCTCCGGCGCAAGGTATTCGAGCAGCAATCTTTCGGCGCGACTCGGCGCGCTCTTACGGCGCGCGTCGGCCTGGCGCAAGTACCGCTGCTCCGGCGTTCGTGCTGCGCGCAAGGCCGCCATGTAATCGCGCACCTTAGTCTTGATAAGGTGCCAGAGCATGACGCTCAGCCCGCCTGGATCGGCGGCACGAGGAGCATCTTCTCCGCTTCCGGGTCGAAAGTTCCGCGCGGCTCGCTGTGTATCACGTTGTCGCCTCGGTCCTTCGTGACGCTGAAAGCCTTGTAGCCCTTTTTCGTGAGATCGGAAAACAGACGCTGCACGATCTCCATTTCCGCCTTGTCCGCCGTATCCCACTTGTTCGTGGTGTGGCCGGTCACATCGAGAACTTCCAATTCATGTATGGCCATGTTGCGCTCCTACTACTGGATTGCTCCCTGATGACGGTGGTGTCCCACGGTTACCGGTGTTGCAGTTCACTCGCATGCGGGTTTTGCGCAAAAAAGCGCACTCCAATGTCCCGGTTTCACGTAAGCCCATTTCGCAAACGCTTCAACGGGTAGTCCACCCCGTTGTCCTGCTCAACCGGAGGTTTGATCTTGGCATAAAGCATTGGTTCATTAGGCACAATGTAAGTGTGGTCTTGCTTCGGCCCGACAAGCCGCGCGCCGGCTTTGGCATGCGCATGCGGATACGGTGTGCCCTTCGGCATGATTTTCATCCGCTTGCGGTTACGCGGGCCCATGCCTTGACCTATATCAATATAGCGGCGTGATCGCCACATTACGCTGCGATCCACATGCGGTTGGCCATTTCCATCCGCGCGACCGCAGAGGTCGCAATCAAATAACACGCACAAGGGAGCGCTCGAGTGATCCGGGAATCCGGACCGGTTGTCCATTCCGGCGGCGATTTGCGCGCATTTCGCGAACCGGCCTATATTGCCTAGGCGCGGTCGCATGGCGCTACTGCAGAAAAACTTCGTCCAAGGGCGGACGCCGACGTGCCGGGCCCTTGTCTTATCGCTAGTCCTCGTCGCGATTGCGGGATGCGGCAGTGGCGCTGGGGGCGATGCCCCGTCTACAAGTGCCGCGACGCTGCCGCCGACGCCGATCGTCAACAGCATCGCGGTTCCTTCTGAAAATGTGCTCGCGATTTCGGTCAATTCCGGACTCGCGCGCAACGTCAATCACGCCTATGCCTCCGTCACCATATGCGAACCAGGCAGCAGTTCCAGCTGCCAGACGATCGACCAAATTATCGTCGACACCGGTTCATCCGGTCTGAGAATCCTGTCGTCCGCGATTTCTGCGCCGCTCTCCTTGCCGCAGGTGACCGATTCCAGCGGCGATCCCATTGCCGAATGTACCCAGTTTGCGGGCGGGTTCAGCTGGGGTCCGCTAAAGCGCGCGGACGTGAATATCGCAGGCGAGAAGGCAAGCTCCTTGGCGATCCACGTGATAGGCGAGCCGGGTTTTGCCGAGGTACCCGCAAGATGTGCCGGTACCGGCGCGCCGCTGAACTCCCTGTATAGCCTGCGCGCCAATGGCGTTCTGGGCGTAGGTGCGTTCCGCCAGGATTGCGGCAGCGCATGCGCGCAAAGCGCGAGCCCCGGCATCTATTATGCGTGTCCGCCTTCGGGCTGCCAGTCAGTTGTGCGACCTGTGCATGAACAGGTGCAGAATCCGGTATCGAAGTTCGCGCGGGACAATAACGGCATCATCCTGGAGTTGCCCGCCATCGCCGAGGACGGGGCGGCCGGCGCAAGCGGCGCGCTGGTGTTCGGCATCGGTACCCGCGCAAACAACGGCCTCGGTTCGGCCTCGGTATTGACCTTGAATCCGGCGACCGGAGCGCTGACGACGAAGTTCAACGACGGCAGCATCAGCGAAAGCATTCTCGACAGCGGGTCCAATGCCCTGTACTTCCAGGATTCCAGCATTCCGCTCTGCAACAGCACGCGGGCTGCCGGATGCTATTGCCCGACCTCGACCCGACAACTGACCGCTGTGATTCAAGGCGCGAACGGCATCAATGCCGCAGTCAGTTTCAGCGTCGCAAACGCCGAAGCGCTGATGGCGAATAATCCGGGTTTCACCGCGTTTGCCAACCTCGCTTCGCCGAGGATTACCTATCCGAGTTTCGCCTGGGGCCTGCCATTCTTTTACGGACGCAACGTGTATGTCGCGTTCGAAGGGGCAAATACGCCCGCAGGGCCGGGGCCGTATGTTGCGTTCTGACGTCCTGTTCATCTGTCTATCCTGCTCTCGGAACGCGAAGTTCCAGCGCTGACGCCCTAGCGCATGGCGTAGCGGCGCGAACCCCGCGCCGCTGATTTGTCTCATGGGCACGCAATCGAGCACCTGCTCGAAACCGTCTCGCTTGCGCGCGCGCAAACCGTCCCGTTCGATAAACCACGCGCATCGCGCGCCCGCTACGGCGAGGCTACGCTCGCGCATTTCCTGTCGATTGCAGGCGGCGCCAAATCACCTTCCCACCCTTAAGTGTTAAGTGAACGTGCGCTTGCCCGCCCCTGTCGTGTCGGCCAGAGCGGGAGCGGGAATAGAAACGCAGCGCAGGATGTTGACGCCTTGCAGCGAGTGCTCCCACTCGCTTTGCGGTGTGCTACCGACGCGTTGTGGGCTACGGCCGCGATCTGCTTGCTTGGCGGCAAAATCCCTGCCGCCCAGAGTGGATTCGGGGAGATTGCGATGACGAGACACAGAAAGAAGGTTGTTGCGGCTCGGTGCTGATAGGGGCGGGGCGGTAGTGTGTGCTAACCATCAATGAAAGGAGTACGCGAGTATGAATCGCACGAAAAGCCTGAGTAGCCTCATCATCCTGTGGATTGCAACGCTGATGCTCGCCGCCTGCGGATTGTTTGACGATGGCGGAGGCGGCGACGACGGTTCGTCCGCGCTGACGCCGCCGCTAGCGAGTCCGCCGCCGCCCGGTCCGCAAACCTGGTTCTTCCCCGACGGCTCAGCCTTGACGGACGCCCAGATGACCAGCTTCGACAACCAGTTGCTCTATTACAACGTGCACAGCGCCGCAAATCCCGTTGGCGAGATCCGCGGCGTGATCATCCCCTCGACCCCCGCCTTCATCACCGACAACGGCGACCCGGTTGCCACCAACACCTTTTCCACCCTGCTGTCCGGCGACCAGGAGGTTCCGGCTATCACGAGCAAGGCGACCGGATACGCCACGGTGGTCCTCGATCCGGCTACCAAAACCCTCAGCGGGGCCGTGGTCACCAGCGGCGTAGTCGGCGTAGCGGCGCATATCCATGAGGGTCTGCCCGGGGTGGCCGGTCCGGTCATCTTTCCCCTCACCGGCGGTCCGACGGTGTGGACCGTTCCGGCCGGCACCGTCCTCACCGACGCGCAGGTCGCCATCCTGGCGGCCGGGACGTACTACGTCAATGTCCATTCCGCTGGCGCGCCCACTGGCGAAATCCGCGGCCAGCTCACCCAGCGGGCGAGATTTGCGGCATTGAGCGGCGCGAACGAAGTCCCGCCCAACGCCTCCACGGCCAGCGGCACCGGTGTGCTGGGGTTGAACCCGACCACCAACGAGATCAGAGGCTTTGTCAAGACCACCGGAATCACCGGGACGGTCGCGCATATTCACGCGGGGCCGCCCGGAGTCATCGGCGGGGTCATCGTGCCGCTGACGGAAACCCCCGCGGGCAGCGGCCTGTGGGTGGTGCCGGCCGGCCGAACATTGACGCCCGCCCAGGTGGTCTCATTCAATGCGGGTAACCTCTACTTCAATGTCCACAGCGTGGCATTTCCTGTCGGCGAAATCCGCGGCCACATCCTGGCGGCGACACTCAAGATCGGCAACGCAACGCTGGCCGGCAGCCAGGAAGTCCCGCCGGTAACCACGGACGCAACTGGAAGCGGAATCATGGCGCTCAATTCCATTACCAGGCAGGTTCAGGGGAACGTCCAAACCACCGGGATTGACGGTACGGTGGCGCATGTGCATGAGGGCCCGGCCGGAGTGATCGGTCCCGTCATTGTCCCGCTCACCTTGACGCCGCCGGCATCGACCTTGGGCTCTGCAACGGTTTCGTTCTCGACGCAGGTCCAGCCGATTCTCACTGCCAACTGCCTGACCGCATGCCACAGCGCGGGGGGAATCGCCGCGTTCCTCGACTTGAGTGCCGCGAATTCCTTCGCGTCTCTGGTGCAGAGCGTGCCGCCGCGGGTCATACCGGGAAGTTCCGGCACCAGCACGCTGTTCGCGCGGATAAACGGCTCCGCGTTGCCGGTGATGCCTATTGGCCTTCCCCCCTTGAGCGCAGCCGACCAGGCCCGGATCTCGAACTGGATCGACCAGGGGGCGGCCAACAACTAGACATCACGTCTAACCTGTCTACCCGTAGTAGTGCGGCATGCCGTGCCGCTGAAGTGAGAAAGGTGTTAGCTGTTCTTGGCTAACACCTTTTTCCTTTATCGTCGTAGAACGGCGGCAAACTCGAAGCGCGTTTCAAAATGAGGGAATATCCCCCAAGGGGACTTCCCTGGTGGCAGCATTTGGTTTCATGCCATTCGGGGCGCATCCCCTCACACTCCCCTAGATCGGCCCGCCGCAAGATTCATTCTGCACGAGGTTCTTGCTATCCAGCCTTTCGGCTCTTGCGCACCGTGCCTTGCATTCCACTCCATGCCGCAAGGGCGGCAGCGAATGCAATGCCGCTCGCCGCGCTCGCCCACTGGCCAGGCGTCAAGGCGAGAACAGATAGCGTAATCTGCGCCGATTCCTTGAAATACTCGATCAGGAACCGGAACGTGGATAGGGCGAGCCCGACGACGAGAAACAGGCGATTTCGCGCAATGCGGCCGCTGCGCAATTGCCTGTCGAACAGAAAAAAGAAAAAGAAATAACCTGCCGCCTCGTATAACTGGACGGGATGCCGCGCGAGGCCATCGAAACGGGTGAACACGATGGCCCACGGTACGTCGGTAACGGTTCCGACTATTTCGGACTGAAAGAAGTTGCCGATCCTGACCCAACCCGCGACCGCCAGGCTTCCTACAGAACATTGTCCGAGCAGGATGAAACTGTCGATGCCTTTGGTGAAGCGCGCCAGCAACGCGACGCTCAAGATCAGCCCGATGACCGCGCCATGACTCGACCATCCCGGGTGATTGCGAATATCCAGGAACCGCGAGATGGTCAGGGTTGCCGGATCGTAGATGGCGAAATGCCCCAGGCGCGCGAAGACCACCGCGCAAAGCGTGCCCACCGACGCGAGGCGAAAAAAATATGTCTGCTTGTCGGCTTCAAGGAGCCGAATCACGTACCAGCCGCCGTGCACGACGCCGCAGGCGAGCATGACGCCGTACCAATATATGTCCCGACCGAAGACCGTCGCCAATACGGGATCGAGGTCCCAGGCCATCACGGCGCTTAGTAATCAGAACCTATTTGGCCGGTAGGACTAGGACGACTTCAAAAGTCAGCTCGGCTGCGCGGCTGTCGTCAAAGAAATTCGCATCTATGATGGAACCGCGCTCGATCGCATTGAGAATTTCCTCGCGGCCCATACCGAAAGGCGGCCCGGAGAATCGGGTGACCAGTGTTAGGCGAATTTTTCGCATCGCATCCCTTTGCGCCTGCGTCTTGCGCTGTGCGACGTTCTGTTCCGTGCTTTCGCCCTTGCTCTTGACCAGTATGTGCAGCATGTTTCCGCGCACGTATTCTTTTATTTCCGCCGGGCAGCCGCTGCAGGCTGAGGCGCTCAGCTCGGGGGCGGACACCCCCGCACTGGGTGCATTGGGTTGAGCCGCGATCGCCACTTCCTTCACCATGGCCGCATGCAGATAGCCGCGAAGTTCACGATCAGCTGCTGCGACCCGATACCATTTTCCCGCGGAATTGACCGATTCGGACTCGACCAGCAGCGTGTCTCCGCGCTTTGCGCGGCCGGTCATCGGCGATGAAGTCTCCGGCCGGCTATAGACGGATGTGTCCGCTGTGACGCGCACGGCCCTGCGGGTGGCGCTTGGGCTTGCGCCAGTATGACCTAGAACCACAGGATCAAGGGTCGTCGCTGATTCGCTCGCCTGCGTTCGGCTCTGCTGCTGGGACGCGGTGACCGCAACGCCCGCGCCTGCCGGGCGCGGCGGCGCCGGCACGGGCTGGCTCGCTACCGGTTGCGTGCCCGGCGATCTGCCGGCAAAGGAGAAATTCTTTTGCACCAGCTTTGGACCGTTTATGTAGGGAGTCTGTCGGCCCTTGCTTTGCTCCTCGACCTTGGCGCTCGCAACGGTCAGCACGCCATCCAGGCTCAAGTCCTTCTCCTTGAACCCGGCGAGCACGCCGGCAGTGAATAAGCCATTGCGCCCGTCTCCGTCGGCTGCGGTATTGCCCGGATCGGTGGCGTACACAATGACCGTGCCTTTGGGGACAGCGCCCGGCGCAGCCAGTCCGCGCGTGCCGCCACCACGGAACTTGCCCGTTATCGGATTATCGCGGCACGCATCGATCATGACGATATTGACGGTGCTCTTGGCATTTTCCATTTCTTCAAGCAGCAAGTTGATGTTGATGCCTTCGTCGGTCACGTCGGCTTCGCTGCGCACGGTCGCGTCCACCGGCATCAGGTAGTTCTGGTTCTTGACCTGCACTCCATGCCCGGCAAAATAGAACATGGAAGCACCTGCATTGCCGGCGCGTCGTCCGAACTCGGCAATGGCGTCCTTCATCGCGCGCCGACCCAAGTCCTTGTAGGCGATTACATCGAAGCCAAAACCTTTCAACGCGTTGGCCATGTCTTCCGCGTCATTTGCAGGATTGGCGAGCTTGGCGAGATCGCGACTCTGATAGGCGCCGTTCCCGATAATGAGCGCCACGCGCTTTTCGGCCGGCGCCGGACTGACGGCGAGATTGCGATCCCCGGCGGCATATGCGCCGAGCGCAAGCAGCGAGAAAGCCGCAATGCAGAAACTGCGCGTGTATCGAGCGCACCGCTCCAGGAAAAGGTTCACTTTCTTGCCTCCACATCAAAGATTCGACATTTTCGTGCTGCGCTTGCCCGCCCCGGCGCAGTATTGCAGATCGCTGCGGCGCCTGCGCATTTTGCTATGCCGGGCAATCCCGTCACCGCGTCCGATCGGGGTGCGCGAGACCGGAACCCGCAAGGGTAGCCGGCCGCGTCGACGCAGGACCAGATCATGCAAGTATCCCGAGCGAATAGGGCGTAGTTTCTGTAGTATAAGCAACGAGACCGCGTCTTGCCGCATGCGATTTTTGTGGGATATGATGGATCGGCGACATGGTCAATGGCGTCCCACCGCCAACAACGATAATTCTTTCATAAGAGGGAGTCCTGTGGATATCGATTTGCGAAATGCCAGGCTGGCAAATGCGGCACTTGTGGTCGCAATTGCGGTTGTTGCTATCTTCATAGGCGCGGGATGCGCGAGCAGCCCGAAAATTCTGGCCAAACCGATTTTGCCGGAACCGCCCTCAGCGCCCAAGGCCAGATTCGAAACGCTGGAAGAGGCGGTTGTATCCCCGGTAACCCTCAATGCCAATAAGAGCGACGTCTACCAGATTCGCCAAACCCAGCCCATAGCGATCATGAGCTTCCAGGAGGCGCGCGCCGGTTCGAGCGGCTCGGGCGCACTGGTGGCGGATTCGATTATCCTGGAATTGCAGCGGCGCGGCTATCGCGTCATCGAGCGCGAACAGATCGACAAGATCAGGAAAGAGCAGCTTCAGATCAAGGAGGGGGAGAGCGCGCTTTCGGATCTGGAAATTGCCAAGCGCATTTCCCAAATGGTGGCGGCCGAGTACTTCCTGATCGGAGCGGTCACCGATTACGCCTCCGAGAGCCGCGATGTGTCGCTGTCCAAGGTCGTGGTCAAGTCGGACGCGGAGCGCTATGAACGGGAATACGCGGAATTCATGGAGAAACTGAATACAAGCTACGCCTCGGAGTGCGAAAAGCACAACAAGGCGATCGCCGAGCGCAAGGGGATAGGCGAGCGCTGCGCGCCGGCAGCGAAGGCGAGGACGCTCGACGAGTGGCAGGACGAATACTTCAACCAGTCGAGAAAAGTCTTTTCCACGGTGGCCAGGGTAGGGGTGACGGCCAAGCTCGTAGACGTGAATACGACCAAGATCATCTGGGTCGGCCAGGCCAATATCGCGGATACGAATCTGCAACGGGGCATGACACGCATCGTTTCGAAGATGGTCGATGATTTCATCGGCCAGCCAGGCCAGGTCAAACGGTAGGGCGCCGGAGGACTATCGATGAAAACGATGACCCGGAACGCCGCCGTAGTCCTCGGGCTCGCCGCGCTGATTGCCGGCTGCGCAGGCAAACCTCCGGGCAACGACAAGGATGTCGATCTCGCCAAGGCATCGCGCGCAGAGGTCGCGCGTCTGGTCAGGTATGGCACCGCGATGGACGAGGTGGACCGGTACATGAAGTTCCAGACGCGTGTCGACGGAAGCAATTACGACGTTCAGCGCAATTTCCGCGGGATGCAGCTCAAGCTCTACAAGAACGATGCGAAGGGCAGCGACCGGCAGTTCGATTACTGGGGTTTCTGTTTCAATGTTCGGCGCCTGCTGGTCGGCAAGTCGCCGCGGGAATGCGACTATGTTGCCGATGAGTTCGACAAGATTCAGAGTATTCGAGATGAGTTGTTATTCGTCCAGGATTATGAGCGAGCACAATTGATCGGTACCACGTTGAGGACTAAACGCCTGGCAGACGGGCAAAGCCAGCCGTTCATGTTCGCCGGGCAGTTGCCCCTCAATACCGCCGCACGCATTCCCGTCTGCCCGTTCGGCAGGGAAAGCGCGAGCTACGCGGCGGTGGGCGATCTGTGCGGCATCGAAATCGATGCGGGGGCTTGGGTAAAGTATTTCAACCTGAGAAAATTTGCCGACGCTAAAGGCGAATTTTACGCCGAGCTGAACCGTGGACGAATTTACCGGCTGGCAATGGTATCGAGCAAGGTCGATCAGAAAGAGTTCAGCAAGCGCATCATGGACGAATTGGTTGCCCTTTACGGGCCGCCTCATATTGCCGAGGAGACCCAGATCAGCGATGATCGAGGCCGATTCCATGCAAAGCAGATGGATTATTGGATTGTGAACGGAGTTACCCTGTATTTCACGAACTATAGCCATCTCTCAGGCAAGGCGATGTTGCTCGCAACCGCCGATGGCTTGGCGGGCACGCGCAAGTGAAATTCGAATGGCGCAGGCGTCGCGCGGCGAGATCCGGCGCGTAGCGAGGCAGCCCCCGGCCTAGCGCGAAACCGACTGCCGTGCGCAAGGTGTGCGGCGGAAACGAAAACGGCCTCGGATGAGGCCGTTTTTGCATCTTAAGATCGCGCGTCAGTTCTTGCGCAACGCGCGTGCGCCGATCCAGGCCAAGGCGCCGAGGCCGACCACCGGTGCGACCGTCACGAGTGCGATCGTCGCGAACGGAGCCGCGATCGCAAGCACGATCGGGCGGGCCGTCTTGTTGGCGAGCAGTTTCTTGCCGGCGAGCCAGGCGATCATGCCGAGTCCGACCAGCGGGAACGCCATGATGTAAGCCAGTCCGAAGAAGGGCGCCGCGAAGAACAGTGCGACGTTTTTCAGATGCGCGCCGATGGTCGGATTCTTGTTCGCCACGGCTTCTTCGCGCGTGGTGGTGACGACCGGACCGCCTGCGGCGGGGAGCGTCCAAGCGAAGCCTTCGGTTACGAATGCGTGTTTGGTTACCAGGATTGTGTTTAGCGCTCTCATGATGTTCTCCTTGCTGGTAAGTGAATCTGTCTGTCTTACCCTACGTAAAGCATAGGCCGTGCCAGCAGTCTGCCTGCAGGAGAATTTATATGTGTTTCCAATGACATGCGATCGAAGTCCGCGCGCGAACCGAGTCTCGCGCGAAAAGCGAAACCGTGTCGAAGTACATTTTGTTCATGCACCGAGCGCGCACCTTTAACCAAATTTATTGAATATTCAAAAGGCTACGCGAACGCGCGGCGCCTGGATTTTTTGTGCATCACGCTCGAAGCGATGGCTCTGGCGCCCAAGCCGCATGCCGCAGATCGAAAGCGATGCAGGCCTCGCTGGTGCGCGTACACGCGCCGCAGCGCATGGGTCCTGGCTGCACTTGGCAGCGCGCCTTCAAGTTACGGCGATTGGCGCCGGCGGCTCGCCGCGCTCATGCCGCGCCCACATGGCCGCGTACGCATGTTCGAGGCCGCGCGCAAAGCGCGTGGTGTCGAAGAGCGGCATCGTGCGCCGCTTGCGCTCGAGCCGCGCCTTGAGTTCGGCGCGCCGCTCCGGTGCGCGCGCATGTTCGATCGCGACGCGCTCGTAGTCCTTGAGCGTCGCAACGGCGAGCTCGGGCAGCCCGATTGCGTGCAGCAGGCTCTTCGCCACGCGGCCCGGGAACGCCGGTGACGGGCACGTCAAGACCGGCAGGCCGGCCCATAGCGCATCGCAAGCCGTGGTGTGAGCATTGTAAAGGTGGGTATCGAGGAACAGATCGGCCAGGCGATGGCGCGCAAGATGCTCGGCTTTGGACGCAAGATGGGACGCGAACACGAGGCGTTCGGGTGCGATGCCCGCTTGTGCCGCCGCGCGCTCGAGGTTGCGGCGCGCATCCGTGCCCGCGCCCGACAGCCACAGCACCGATTCCGGCACCGCGGCGAGCACGCGCATCCATGTGGCGAAGATGCGCGCGTCGATCTTCGCGGTCTGGTTGAACGCGCAGAACACGATGCCCCGCTCGGGCAGGCCGTATTCGGCGCGCTCGGGCACGCGCTCGGCGATCGACTGCGTGTCGTCGGTTGCGAGATAGCAGTGCGGAAGCCACAGCACCTGCTCGGTCGACCAGCCGAAATCGCTTTCGGGCAGGACGATGCGGTCGGCAATCAGGTAATCCATGTAACGCGCGCCGGTGGTGCCGGGATAGCCGAGCCAGTTTGCGAGTACGGGCGCGGGGCGCAGCGCGAACACCTCGGGCCGGCTGCGGCCGGTGTGTCCCATCAGATCGATGAGGATGTCGATGCCGTCGGCGGCGATCCTCTTTGCGGCAGCGCGAAACGGCACATTGCTGAAGTCGACGAAGCTTGCGCACGCAGCGGCGATACGACGCCGGTAATCGCTGCCGTCATCGTGCCCGAACGAGTAGCCGTGGACGTCGAACTGATCGCGGTCGTGGCGCTCGAACAGGCCGCAAGTGAGGTGCGCGACGGCGTGGTCGTGGAAGTCGGCCGACACGTAACCGATGCGCAGGCGCGGCCCGCGCGCGCGTTGCGCCAAGCGCGGCGGCGGACCGGCAAGCGCGCGAATGCGTTCGGCGTGGTGCTTTGCCACTGCCAGCCGGAACTCGGGTGCGACGCGCATGAGCAGCGACGTGTAGGGCGCGACGCAGTCGAGCCAGGCGCCGGCGCCCTCGCCTTGCCACCGACCCGCGAGGAGGCGCACCTCTGCGTCGACCGCGTCCCACTCGCACAGATCCATCAGCGGCCGCAACAGATTCGCGCGCGCCGCGGCATGGCCCGGGTCCACCCGCAGCACTTCGCGGTAGTGCGCAACGCTTTGCGCGTGCCTGCCCGCCATGGCAAGTACGTTGGCAAGGTTCAATCGCGCATTGAGGTGGCCCGGGTCGAGTTCGACCGCGCGCGCGAGCAGTGCGAGGCCTTCGTCGAGGCGCCGCTGCTCCCATAGCACCATGCCGAGGTTGCCGTAGGCCGGCGCGCGGTCCGGCTCCGCGCTGATCGCCGCGCGCAATGCACGCTCGGCGCCGGCCAGATCGCCGTCATGCCAGAGCGCGAGACCGTTTTCGTTGAAGTGCGCGGCGCGGCGCGCTCGCAGCGACCGGAAGAGATTCTTCAGCATCGTGTCGCGCACCCCGGCGACACAATGGAGCTGCGATCGTTCCGCGCGGAATGATCGCCCGGCGGCCATTTCAGAATCGCCGAAATGGCCCCCGGCATGGCGGAGCACGAGGGGAGACATCCCCTCGCCTTGAAATGCGTTCCTAGGTGAAGTTCGCGACGCCGAATGCAACGAGCGCGCATGCGCCCAGCGTCAGCCAGAACAGGCCGAACAGGTTGCTTCTGTCGGCGGGCGTGACCCCTTCCTTTTTCTTGCGCGCCAGGTTCCAGTCGATGAACATGAGCAGCAGACCCAGGCCAGCGGTGATCAATACCGATTTCCATATTAGGCTCATGCGTTTCCTCCATAGGAATTACCAGGTTCTTGGCGGCGGGGCATCCCCACATTCGGCATTCCCTGAAATTTCCGACACGATATTAACATGGTCCTCAGCGCCGACATTGGCGCCGCCTTGCAGCAGGGACGCTGCGTGCGGCGCTGGCGCGCGCTATATGCCGAGGTCTTCGCCTATTATCAAAACGTTCATGCGCCCTTTGTAGGGGATCTGAACGAACTCGACTATGATCGTGCTGCAGCAGATGCGCCGCTCGTGCAGGCAGCCGTCTTCGAGGCACGCGCCGGTCTCGACGCACGGTATGTCGCCATACCACGGACGCTTGTGCTTTTCGAAATGCCGTCTGGCGTTCATCGGCGCGCAGGTCTCGCGAATTCTCGCGCGCGCCTCGTCCACGTCCCTGACGAGTTTGTTGATGCCGGCCGCGACGATCACCTTTTTGGGACCGAAAATGATGGGGGCCACCCTGTTGCCCAGTCCGTCGGTGGCCACGATCTTGCCGTCGAGGGTTATCGCGTTTGTTCCGGTCAGGAAGACGTCTGCGACAAACGACTGCCTCTGCATGTTCATCCGCTCTTCCAAGTCCGGAATGAGCGAGTCGCCATGGCTGTCTTTTTCCTGCGCCCAGAAGATCTTGTTGCGCTTGCGCGCTCTGAGCGCTTGCATGATTTCGACCTGATCCAGTGTGATGGAGTCGGCGCGGGCGACACTCGATCCTTCGGGGATCATCGCCATAATGGCGGCGAGTGCCTCCCTGCGGCTGCGCACGTACTGCGCGTTGATGTTCCGCTTCTGGAACATGGATACGGCCGCCGCGGCACGCTGCTCATCAAGCCATCTCCTCTGCGCACTGATGTCCCTCTCGTCAACAAGTTGTTCCATGATGTTCTTGCCCCTCCCTTGGAGTCTGTCGTTGTTCTGGCGATCTGAATGATATCGCCTTGGTTTTCCCGCTGACGCTAGCTTGTCGCAGTGATTTTGCGCGTGCGCCCGGCCGATTGCAATGCCGATGAATGGATGCATCCCCTCACGTGAAATGAAGGTCAAATCTTCATCGGCAAGATGACCATTTGCATGCCTTGCAGGTGCAGCCGGCGCTGGATCGCCAGCGCGGCCTGGTTATGCAGCAGGCGTACGAGCCAGTTTTCCCGCTCGAAAGTCAGCTTGCTCGCGAAGAAGATGCAGTTCGGAAATTCCTTGTTCACTTGTTCGGCGAGCCTGACGACTTCGTCGATCGGGTCGGTGCCGAAAGTCAGATAGGATTTCGCCGCCCATCCCTTGCTGTTGCAGAAGTTGACGAAGTAGGTCAGCGCCACGTTGGCTTCCATTTTCATCAGCTTCATGTCCTCGCGGCCGCCGTAGCTGTGCGAATCGACCGTGCGCACGTTGAGGAAGATGAAGTTCTTGAAGTGATCGGGGAACATGCGCTGCACCCACAGCAGCGCATGCAGTCCGCCGCCGCGGCTCGATCCGACGAGAAACGCCGCGGTGGGCAAGGAAGGATCGGGTTTGGGCGCTTTCACGATGCTGCCGAAGGGTTGGTTGGCGAATATCTCGTCCACCTTGCGGATCTGCTCCTTCGCCCAGTTGTAATGACTGCGAATGATGACGCACAGGCCGATGATGGCGATGATGATCAGGGCAGTCAGCCATCCGCCTTCGGTGAATTTGTCCACCAGCAGCATCACCAGGATTACCGAACACACCATGAAGCCGGTCGCGGACAAGGCGAGGCGTGCGCGCCAGTTGTCGTGTTCCTTGCGGTGGCGCCACCAGTAGACGCACAGACCGAACAAGGAAATGGCGAAAGTGAGAAACACGCTGACGCTGTAGAGAATGACGAGGAGCGACACGCTGCCGCGGGTCCAGAGCAGGATGCCGAGCGCGGCGAGCCCCATCACCAGGATGCCGTTTTCCGTGACCAGCCGCGTGGAGAGGTAGCGGAATTTGTGCGGCACCCAGGAGTCCGCCGCCATGTTGGACAGCACCGCCGGACCGCCCAGAAAACCGGTGTTGGCAGCGACGAACAGGAGCCCTCCTTCCAACGCGAGCACCGTCCACAGCGCCGCCTGGCTTACCCAGGGTTCCCATTCCAGGCTCTGGATGATGGCGCCGAAGGTCACCGCGTTCAATGTCTGGCCTGCAACCGGCTTGGCGCCCCACAGCAGATAGAGCAGCACGATGCCGCCGGCGGTGAAGGCGAGCGACAGCGCCATGTAGAGCATGGTGATCTTGCCGGTTTTCACGCGCGGTTCGGCGAGCACGTTGACGTTGTTCGATACCGCCTCGAGGCCGGTGTAGGTGCCGCCCCCCTGGGAATAGGCAAGCAGCATCAGCGCGGCGACATGCGCCCAGCCGAGTTGCCCGGCGAGCGCTCGCGTTTCTTCGATCGTGGCAGGAATCAGCTGCGGCAACTGCGCCGCGTGGCTGCCTATGCCGTACACGATCAGGAACGCGTGGGTGATGACGAAGCCGAGAAAGATGGGCAGCAGTACTTTGATCACCTCCTTCATGCCGCGCAGGTTGAGCACGATGAGCAGGATGATCAGCGCGATCTCGGCGGAAATCTTATGTTCCTGAAAGGCGAGCGGGAGCAGGCTGAACAACGCATCCACGCCGCTGGCAATGGAAATAGCGATGGTAAGCACGTAATCGAGCACCAGCGCGGCGCCCGAAGTGACGCCGGCATACGGCCCGATGAGCCTGGTCGCGACGCGGTAGCCGCCGCCGCCGGTCGGAAACAGTTCGATGACCTGGTTGTAGGCAATGGCGATGATGAATACCGTGGCCGCCGTGGCCAGCGCCAGGTACAGACCGAGTCCGGTGTGCTCGCCGAGCGCACGAAACGACGCCTCCGGGCCGTAGCACGAGGACGATATGCCGTCGGCGCCGAGGCCAACCCAGGCGAAGAATGCGACCAGCGCGATGTTGTGGCGCGTCTCCGCGGAAAGCGGGTCGAGCGGCGCACCGATGACCTTGGTGCGAAGGTCCGTGTAAAGGGACATGGCGCGGCGACTCAGGGCGCCTGACCTGTCTCGAGCTGCTTCTGCAAACGTGTGGCGAAGACTGTCATTTCGCGCTCGGCCTGTTTGTCGCCTTTGCGTTCGGCCACGGCGATGCCTTGGCGAAAGGCCGTGAGCGCGGCCTGCGGCTGGCCATCGGCGGCGAGGGCTTTGCCCAGCAGCTTCCACGCTGCCGAATAGGTCGGGTCCATGGCCACCGCCTGGGCGAGCTGCAGGTGCGCGTTCGCTGCATCGCCCGCTTTCAGATACTCGTTGCCGAGGGAAAAGCGCAGCAAGGCGCCGTCGCGCGGCGTTCCGACGAGCTTTTGCAAGTTGGCGATGACGGCTGAGGTCATTGTAAGATTCGGCTGTACAGGATCACGATCCTGTGGGCTAGCCGCGATTATAGGCCAAGCGGCCGCTGCAATTTGAGGTTGCGACGGCTTGACTTAGGGGCGTATGCGCAAGAAGTATTCCCCTGGTTCGAGGCGAGCCCCAGACGCGCAACAGGAAGAGGTCTTTGCACCATGACGAAATCCGTGATAACGACTACGCAGGCGCCCAGCGCCATCGGCACTTATTCGCAGGCGGTGCGCTCAGGCGATACGGTCTATGTTTCGGGCCAGATCGGCCTCGATCCCAAGTCCATGCAGCTCGCGGAAGGCATCGACGCGCAGGTGCGGCGCGTGTTCGACAATCTCCAGGCGGTGGCCGTGGCGGCCGGCGGGTCGCTCGATGACGCGGTCAAACTCACCATCTATCTCACCGATCTTGCCCATTTCGGCAAGGTCAACGAGATCATGGCCGCCTACTTCAGGCAGCCCTATCCAGCGCGTGCGGCGGTCGGCGTCGCATCGCTTCCGCGTGACGCCCTCATCGAAGCCGATGCGGTCCTGGTGGTCGGCCAGGGATGATGGCTGAGCGGCCTGTGGCTGCACGGCAGCGGCCGGCGAGCGAACGCGCATCGCCGCGCGCACCCGTGCGGCCCTGCGCTTCGCTAATTCCGAGCGCGCTCGCCGCGAAGCTCGCGCGGCTCGGGGTGCAGCGCGAGTTCGACCTGGTGCTGCACCTGCCGCTGCGCTACGAGGACGAAACACGGCTGACGCCGATCGCAGAAGCGCGTGAAGGCGCTCCGGTGCAAGTCGAAGGCGCGGTGATCGAAAGCCGGATCGCCTACCGCCCGCGGCGCCAGCTGATTTGCAGGATCGTGGACGACTCGGGCGAACTGTACCTGCGCTTTCTCAATTTTTACGGCAGCCAGGCCAAAGCGCTGATCCCGGGGGCGCGCGTGCGCGCCTTCGGCGAGGTGCGGCCGGGTTTTTTCGGCGCCGAGATGATCCACCCGCGCTATCGCACTGTGCGCGAGGGCACGCCGCTGCCCGAAGCGCTGACGCCGATTTATCCGACCACCGCGGGGTTGGCGCAGTTTGCCCTGCGTCGCCTGATCGCGCAGGCGCTCGAACAATGCGAACTCGACGAAACGCTGCCCGAGGCTGCGCTCGCGCGTTTCGGCATGCCCGCGTTTCGCGACGCCATCGACGCGCTGCACCGGCCTCGGCCTGGTGAAGACGCGCGCGCCCTTACCTTGCGCACCCATCCGGCCTGGAAGCGCATGAAGCTGGACGAATTGCTGGCGCAGCAGCTGTCGATGCTTCTGCACTACCGCGAGCGCAAGGGCAAGACCGCGCCCGCGCTCGCCGGCGCCGGCGCCTTGACCGCTGGCCTGCTCGAGCGCCTGCCGTTTCGGCTGACACGCGCGCAATGCCGCGCGTGGGCCGAGATCGAGCGCGATCTGCGCGAGTGCCATCCGATGCAGCGCCTGCTGCAAGGCGACGTCGGCAGCGGCAAGACCGTGGTCGCGGCACTGGCGGCGTTGCGCGCGGTGGAAAACGGCTTGCAGGCGGCGGTGATGGCGCCGACCGAAATCCTGGCCGAGCAGCATTTTCGCAAGTTTTCCGAATGGCTCGCGCCCTTGAAAGTCAAGCTCACCTGGCTTTCCGGCAGCCAGAAGAAGAAAGAGCGCGCCATCGCCGCGGCGGATATCGCTTCGGGCGCAACCCAGGTGGTGGTGGGCACGCACGCGCTGTTCCAGGAGGGCATCGAGTTCCTGTCGTTGGGGCTCGCCATCGTCGACGAACAGCACCGCTTCGGCGTCGAGCAGCGGCTCGCGCTGCGCGCGAAAGCGCTCGGCGCGCATGGCAGCGCAAGCGCGGAGCCGCACCAGATGATGATGAGCGCCACCCCGATTCCGCGCACCCTTTCGATGAGCTATTACGCGGACCTGGACGTGTCGCTGATCGACGAATCGCCGCCCGGCAGAACGCCGGTCGTGACCAAGCTGATTGCGGCGGAACGCCGCGACGAGGTGCTCGCGCGCGTGCGCCGAGCCTGCCGCGCCGGACGCCAAGCCTACTGGGTATGCCCGATGATCGAGGACAATGCGCAAGAGGACGCGCCGCGCGGCGCGCGCGCAGGCCGCGGCCGGGAGCAGGCGCTGCAGCTGCAAAACGTGCTCGACACGCATGCGCACCTGAGTTCGGAGTTCGTCGATCTCAGGGTGGGCCTCGTGCATGGGCGGCTTGCAGGCGCGGAAAAAGCCGCGGTGATGGCCGAGTTCACCGCCGGCAGGATCCAGCTGCTCGTGGCGACGACAGTGATCGAAGTCGGCGTCGACGTGCCCAACGCCTCGCTGATGATCATCGAGCACGCCGAGCGCTTCGGCCTGGCGCAGTTGCACCAGTTGCGCGGCCGCGTTGGGCGCGGCGCGGCCGACAGCGTCTGCATCCTCCTGTACCAAAAGCCCTTGTCCGAGCTCGCGCGCGCGCGGCTCAAAGTGGTGTTCGAATCGAACGACGGTTTCGAGATCGCGCGCCAGGATCTGTTGCTGCGCGGGCCGGGTGAATATCTCGGTGTGCGCCAGAGCGGCGCGCCCCTGCTCAGATTCGCCGACATAGAGCGCGATGTCGATTTGCTCGAAGCGGCACGCGCTCTGGCGCCGCAGCTGCTGCGCGACGATCCGCAGCTTGCGCGGCGGCATCTTGCGCGCTGGATGGCGGGAAAAAGCGAATTGATGAAAGCTTAGAAACCGTTGCAAAATGAGTTTTGCAACGGGCCGATCTAGGGGAGTATGAGGGGAGGTATCCCCTCATTTTGAGACGGCTTGAGCAGCTGTTGCGGAAACAAGGGATGCACATGAACCTCGCCTACGTCAACGAGCGGCTCACGCTCTACGAAAAACTGATGCGGCTGGACAAACCGATAGGCACGCTGCTCCTGTTGTGGCCCACGCTGTGGGCGCTTTGGATCGCATCCGACGGTCGCCCGGATTGGATGGTGGTCTGGATCTTCTGCATCGGCACGTTGTTGATGCGCTCGGCCGGCTGCGTCATGAACGACCTGGCCGACCGCAATTTCGATAAGCACGTCGCACGCACCAAAGATCGTCCGCTCACCGCCGGGCGCGTGAGTGTCCGAGAAGCACTCTGGCTTGCCGCCAGCTTGAGCGTCGCCGCTTTCAGCCTGGTGCTGCTTCTCAACTGGCTCACTGTCGCGCTTTCCTTTGCCGCGCTCGCGCTGGCGATGACTTATCCGTTGACCAAGCGCTTTTTCGACGTGCCGCAGGCGTATCTGGGCGTGGCCTTCGGCTTCGGCATTCCGATGGCATTCGCGGCCCAGACCAATGACGTGCCGGCGCTCGCGTGGTGGCTGCTGCTCGGGAATGTCTTCTGGGCAGTCGCCTATGACACCGAGTATGCGATGGTGGACCGCGACGACGATGTCAAGATAGGCATCAAGACCGCCGCGATCACGTTCGGTCGTTTCGATGTCGCCGCGGTGATGCTGTGCTACGCGGCCACGCTCGCCGTGCTCGCGGCGATCGGTCTCCAATTGCACTTCAGTATGTATTACGACCTTGGCCTCGCGGCGGCGGCGCTGCTCATGCTGTATCACTACACGCTGATACGTGCACGCCGGCGCGAGGATTGCTTCAAAGCGTTCAAGCACAACAACTGGGTCGGCGCGTGCGTATTCGCCGGCATCGCTGCGAATTACGCATTGCGCTAAAGCGGCGCTCTCGCCGGCATCGGTGTTCGATCGAAGCTTGCCCGGCTCGACGGCGGGCATCGCACAGCGCGCGGCGATGGGCTGCGACGCGTTTCTTCCTGTGGTTCGATTCGGTTGGAACGGTTAACATAGAGCCGGCGCAGCGATTACAGCGCAGGCTCGAACAGGATATCCCACCATGCGCTACAAGGATCTGCGCGATTTCATCGCGCAATTGGAACAACAGGGCGAACTCAAACGCGTCACGACGACGGTCGATCCGCGCCTGGAGATGACCGAAGTATGCGATCGCGTGCTGCGCGCAGGCGGTCCTGCCATCCTGTTCGAGAAGCCCAAGGGTTTCGACGGCACGAGCGGCCATGCGCGCATTCCGGTACTTGCGAACCTGTTCGGCACGCCGCGGCGCGTGGCGCTGGGCATGGGCGAGGACTCGATCGAAGCGCTGCGCGAAGTGGGCAAACTGCTCGCCTATCTGAAGGAGCCGGACCCGCCCAAGGGCCTGAAAGACGCGTGGGATAAGCTGCCGGTGCTGAAACAGGTGCTCAACATGGCGCCGCGAGTGCTCGAGCGCGCCCCCTGCCACGAAGTCGTATGGGAGGGGAAAGACGTCGATCTTGCAAAGCTGCCGATCCAGACCTGCTGGCCGGGGGACGCCGGCCCGCTCATTACCTGGGGACTGGTGGTTACGCGCGGGCCGTTCAAAGCTCGGCAGAACCTGGGCATCTATCGCCAGCAGGTGATCGGCGAGAACAAGGTGATCATGCGCTGGCTTGCGCACCGCGGGGGCGCGCTCGATTTCCGCGACCACGGCTTGCAGCATCCGGGCCAGCCGTTTCCGCTGGCGGTGGCCCTCGGCGCCGACCCGGCGACCATACTCGCTGCGGTGACGCCGGTGCCGGATTCGATATCCGAATACCAGTTTGCCGGGCTACTGCGCGGGGCCAAGACCGAACTCGTGCAATGCCTGGGCAGCGATCTGCAGGTGCCCGCGAGCGCGGAAATCGTGCTCGAAGGCGTAATTCAACCCGAGGAGACCGCGCTCGAGGGGCCGTTTGGCGATCACACCGGCTATTACAACGAGCAGGAGCGCTTCCCGGTCTTCACCATCGAGCGCATCAGCATGCGGCGCGATCCGATCTATCACAGCACTTACACGGGCAAACCGCCGGATGAGCCCGCGGTGCTGGGCGTGGCGCTGAACGAGGTATTCGTGCCGCTGCTGCAGAAGCAATTTCCGGAGATCACCGACTTCTACCTGCCGCCCGAGGGTTGCTCCTACCGTCTCGCCGTGGTGAGCATGAAGAAGCAGTATCCCGGCCATGCCAAGCGCGTCATGTTCGGCATCTGGAGTTTCCTGCGGCAATTCATGTACACCAAGTTCATCATCGTCACCGACGACGATGTCAATATCCGCGAGTGGAAGGAAGTGATCTGGGCGCTGACCACGCGCGTCGACCCCGTGCGCGACACGCTGCTGGCTGAGCGCACGCCGATCGACTATCTGGACTTTGCAAGCCCGGTATCGGGCTTGGGCTCGAAAATGGGCATCGATGCGACCAACAAATGGCCGGGGGAGACCAGCCGGGGCTGGGGCAAGCCGATCGCGATGGACGCGGAGGTCAGGCGCCGCGTCGATGGATACTGGCGCGAGCTGGGGCTGTGATCTACCCATCCAGTATCTAGTTGCAGCGCACGCGCTGAGTTTGTATGTTGGCCTTGCGCGCTATCGCGCGCCAACCGCGTTTTTCGAACGGATGAAAGGGCCATCCGTTCGAAAAACGCGGTTATTGTTAAGACCAAACACGTTGTGGGGTTCTAATACAAGATCCTTGATTGCGCACGGATGGCCCTTCATCCGTGCGCAATCAAGGATCCGCGCGGGCGGGTCGCCGGCCGCGCAAGTTCTAGCGTCACAGCTGGAAGTATCCTCAGAGCCTCGCCGATTTTGGGCGAGCCGGCATGCCCGATCCGCGCGCTCTGGCCGCCGGCCGCGCAAGTGCTGCCATCGCACTCGGAGCTGTTCCCGGAGCCTTGGCGACCAAAGTCGCCGTGAAAACCGACTAGCGCCGGCCGATCAGCAATCCGACCGCGACGCCGAGCAGAGCAGTGAACCCGGCGACTTTCCACGGATGCTCGTGCGCGTAGGCGTCAGTTTGCTCCGCCGTCTCGCGCGCCCTAGCGCTAGCGATCTGCTCGAATTCCTCGAGCCGCGCCCGGGCGTTGCGCAGATTCTCCTCGATGCGCGGCTGCAGCGAAGCGAGCTTTTCGGCCGATTGGCCGACGGCGGATTTAAGCAGCTGTTCGGTGTCGGCGAGCACGGTACGCAGGTCGGCGACGAATTTTTCGCGGGTGACGACTTGAAGTTCAGTGTCCATGATGGCTCCAGAGGGTGCTGTAGTAGCGTTTTAAGGCTAGTCGCGGGCGTACCCGCAGATTTGATTTTGGTCAACAATCTGACAGCAATAGCCGCCTTGGAGCTAACAACAGGACGAGGGAATACATTCCCATGTGCTCGCGCCGCCCGCAGCAAATTTATTTGGGTAACGAATCCCTATTCCTGACGCCGCGGGATTCCTTCGTACACCCATTGCAGCAATGCGTCCTGGGCTGACTGTGCCGCCGCGGCATTGGCGTGATTGATGAAGAGCACCACGACATGGCGGCGCCCGCTCTTGTCGAGCACGTAGCCCGCCAACGTGCGCGCGTCGGCGAGAGCCCCGGTCTTGATATGCGCGCGTCCGGCGACGGACTCGAAGCGCAATCGCCGGCGCATGGTACCGTCATAGGCGACGAGCGGGAGCGAGGACATGAGCTCGGGCATCACCGCGCTGCGCCAGGCGTCGAGCAGCAGCCGGCCCATGTTGCGCGCGCTGATGCGTTCCCGGCGCGAGAGGCCTGCGCCGTTTTCCAGCACGAGTTCGGGAAAGTCGAGTTTTTTTTCGGCAAGCCAGGACTGCACTACTTGTGCCGAGCGGTCGCTGCGCCCCGGGAGCCTGAGTAATTCGGCGCCGAGTGTCAGGTACAGCTGGCGCGCCATCACGTTGTTGCTGAATTTGTTGATGTCGCGCACGAGTTCGGCGTTGCTAGCGGATTCGCCCGCAGCGAGCAGCCTCGCATCGGCCGGCACCACGCCGTCCTTCCAGCCACCTGCGATGCTGCCGCCTGACTCTTCCCACAGCTGCCGGAACACGCCGTACACATAATTCGGCTGCGACAGCAGGCTCGCGTTCCAGTAGCGTTCGCCGCAGCTTGCCGGCATGCTGCCGACGAAACTCGCCTTGGCGGATGCGCCATTACTCTGGAAGTCGGCCCTGACGCGCGCGCGCCAGTCGCCGCACGGGCCGTCGGTCGCGCGCACGGCGGCGGCAAAGGCGAGTCCGGCGGGTTTGGGTTCGGCGATGACGGTGACGGTTTGCCTTTGCGTGTCCGGAACGAACTGGAAGCGCACCGCCTTGAAATTCAGGAGCAGCGCGTCCGGACCGACGTTATACGCGCGCAGCGGTTCAGCGTCGAATTGTGCCGGATCGTATTCGGCCAGCTCGAAATAGCTGCGGTCGAGCACCAGATCGCCGCGGATCTCGCGCAAGCCCAGAGCACGCAGCTTTCGCAGCAGCAGCCAGAAGTTCTCCAGCGTGAGCTTCGGGTCGCCGTAGCCTTTCAGGATCAGGTCGCCGCGGAGCACGTCTCCCTCGAGGGCGGCGCTCACATAGGCCTCGGTCTTCCATCTGTAGGTGGGGCCGAGCAGCTCCAGTGCGGCGTAGGTGGTAACGAGCTTCATGGTCGAGGCCGGATTCATCGCGAGCGTGGCATTGTGCGCGAGCAGCGGCCGGTCGCCCTCGACCTCCTGCACGTAGGCGGCGGCGGCCGAAAGCGGAATCCGGGCGCGCTTGAGCGCCTGCTCGACCGAAGGCGGCAGCGCCTGGGCACCGGCCGCCATCGGCGCGAGTGAAAATAGGAGCAGGGCGCGGAATATGAATGTTATGAACGACATGGGAAGATGTTGTGTCCTCTGGCGCCATGATACTTCAAGCCGCACACGAGGCTGCCACTTGAATTTCCCGCTAGTAGGCCTCATAATTAGCACTCGTTGGCCTTGAGTGCTAACAGCCATCGTCCAATTCTTGGCTGCTGACGTCTTAGTTAGTGGCTGCTTACTTACTATCTGTTTGGAGGAAATACTCATGAAAATCCGTCCCTTACACGATCGTGTAATCGTCAAACGCATTGAAGAAGAGCGCAAAACCCCAGGTGGCATCGTCATCCCCGATAACGCTGCGGAAAAGCCTGATCAGGGCGAAGTGCTGGCGATAGGCACGGGCAAGGTGATGGATGACGGCAAAGTGCGCCCGCTTGCGGTCAAAGTCGGCGACCGCGTCATTTTTGGAAAATATTCGGGTTCCAGCGTAAAGGTCGATGGAGACGAACTGCTGGTCATGCGCGAAGAAGACATCATGGGTGTGGTCACCGTCTAGTTCGGCTCATCAATCCGGATCTAATTGGGGGTTAAGAAAGGGGACTCCCCTTCGGCCTTCCCGATTCCATTACGCAATATTCTTAGGAGAAATTCACTATGGCTTCAAAAGACGTACGCTTTCATGATTCGGCTCGCGCCAAGATGATCATCGGCGTGAACATTCTGGCCGACGCGGTCAAAGTGACCCTCGGCCCGAAAGGCCGCAATGTAGTGTTGGAGCGCTCCTTCGGCGCCCCCACCGTGACCAAGGACGGCGTGTCCGTGGCCAAGGAAATCGAACTCAAAGACAAATTCGAGAACATGGGCGCGCAGATGGTGAAGGAAGTCGCGTCCAAGACTTCGGACGTCGCGGGCGACGGAACCACCACTGCCACCGTGCTGGCGCAGTCTATCGTCAGGGAAGGGATGAAATTCGTCGCGGCCGGGATGAACCCGATGGACTTGAAGCGCGGCATCGACAAGGCGGTTCTCGCGATCACCGAAGAACTGAAGAAGATCTCCAAGCCCTGTACCACGAGCAAGGAAATCGCCCAGGTCGGCGCCATTTCCGCCAACGCGGACTCCTCCATCGGTGATCGTATCGCCGAGGCGATGGACAAAGTCGGCAAGGAAGGCGTGATCACCGTCGAAGACGGCAAGAGCCTGGCCGACGAGCTGGAGGTCGTGGAAGGCATGCAGTTCGACCGCGGCTACCTCTCGCCCTACTTCATCAACAACCCCGACAAGCAGATCACCGTCCTCGACAATCCTTACGTGCTGCTGCACGACAAGAAGATCTCCAACATCCGCGACCTGCTGCCGGTACTGGAAGGTGCGGCCAAGGCCGGCCGCCCGTTGCTGATCGTCGCCGAAGACGTGGAAGGCGAAGCGCTTGCCACGCTGGTGGTGAACAACCTGCGCGGCATCCTCAAGACCTGCGCCGTGAAAGCGCCGGGCTTCGGTGACCGGCGCAAAGCGATGCTCGAAGACATCGCCGTCCTCACCGGCGCCACGGTAATCGCCGAGGAACTGGGCCTGACGCTGGAGAAGACCACGCTGAAGGATCTGGGCCAGGCGAAGCGCATAGAAGTGCAGAAAGAAAACACGATCATCATCGACGGCGCCGGCGACACCAAGGCGATCGAGGCGCGGGTCAAGAACATCCGCACCCAGATTGAAGAGGCGACCAGCGACTACGACAAGGAGAAGCTGCAGGAACGCGTGGCCAAGCTCGCGGGCGGCGTGGCGCTGATCAAGGTCGGAGCCGCGACCGAAGTCGAGATGAAAGAGAAGAAGGCGCGTGTCGAAGACGCGCTGCATGCGACCCGCGCCGCAGTCGAGGAAGGCATCGTCGCGGGCGGCGGCGTGGCCTTGATCCGTGCGCGTTCCGCGCTGAAAAACCTCAAAGGCGACAATGCCGATCAGGAAGCGGGCATCAAGATCGTTGCGCGCGCGCTGGAAGAGCCGCTGCGCCAGATCGTCGCCAATGCCGGCGACGAGCCCTCGGTGGTATTGAATAAGGTCGTCGAAGGCAAGGGCAATTTCGGCTATAACGCACAGACCGGCGAGTACGGCGATCTGGTGGAGATGGGCGTGGTCGACCCGACCAAGGTTGCGCGTACGGCATTGCAAAACGCAGCCTCGGTTGCGGGCCTGATGCTCACCACCGATTGCATGGTGGCCGAGCTCGTCGAAGAAAAACCTGCCGGTGGCGGCATGCCCGGCGGCATGGGCGGCATGGGTGGCATGGGCGGTATGGACATGTAGGGAGCGCGCGAGCGCAACCTTGCCCCCGCGTAAGCGGGGCGTCCCGAAAAGCCCCGCGTTTGCGGGGCTTTTTTTGTGGTGCGCCAAGCGCGGCGGGCAGCACAGCAGCGTGACCGGCTGTATTCACGTACTCCACGCCTGCCCGTCGCGACCCCGATTTCTTCTGCATGACGAAAGACTCGCCAACCGCGATTCACGGACCTTGAGATTCGATGCGCCTGGAGTTTGCGGCAGTCGAAGATTGACGCGCCGGAGCGCGATGCCCCACAATCGCGGCATTGCAGAAAATTCCCCCCGCGTGGGGGCTTCGCGATTTCCATGGATGACCTCGCTTCGGCACTATACTGGTTGCGCCTCATCCAACTCGTGCTTTCTATACCGCTGCTCGCGCTCGCCGGGCAGGGCGTGATATTCATCATCGCGCGTTCGATGGGCCAGGACGTGGGTTCGAATCTCTTTTACCGGATACTGGAAACAGTGGTCATGCCGTTTACGCGCCTTGCGCGCCTGATCACGCCGAAGAAGATCAGCGATCGCCGGCTGCCGCTGGTCGTCCTGTCGCTGCTCCTGGTCGGGTACTTCTGGGTCATGATCGCGATCGCCGACCTGTGCGTCAGCCACGGCGTCACGGTCGCGCAATGCCTGCGCGAGCGCTGAATGCGCGGCGCGCTGCAACGCTGGTACTGGAACCACATGGCGGCCTGGTGCATGCTGTTCCGGCAGCGTGAGAAGGGCCTCGCCTACTACATGAAAATGCTTGCTGCCGATCCACACGATACCCTCGCTCTGGCGTCGATCGCCTACCGCTACGCCGAAGCCGGCCGCCGCCACGAAGCGCTCGAGATGTTCGAGCGGGTCATCGCGCTCAAGCCGAGCGACAGCGAGGCGCATTTCAATCGGGGGTTCCTGCTGCAGGAACTGGGGAAGCACGATGACGCACTCGCGGCGTTCCGGCGCGCGATCGAAATCAAACCGAATCACGACCGGGCGCATTACGGCATCGGCCTGTCGCTCATCGCCTTGCGCCGCTTCGAGGAGGCAGTCGCGCCGCTCAAGCGCAACACGGTGCTGCAACCGATGAGCCCATACGGCTGGTACCAACTTGCGCGCGTCCAAGTCGACCTCAATCAGCGCGACCAGGCACAGCAGGTGCTCGATCACCTGATGACCTTCGAGCCCAAGGTGGCGAAGCAGCTCGCGCGCGAGACCGGACTCAAATTGCCCACGTAAACCGGAGAATTGCTGCGCGGCAGCTCGCCAGATACCCCGTCCTATGCAGGTATCGCGCAGGCCGCGCGCGAACTTGCGCGCTGCGCGATAGACGGCGTCTCGTCCATGGTACATCCCAAGCCGATCCAGCTCGGTAACAGGCGCAAGCGCGATCCGATTCGTCACGAATAGACGCCGGCGCGCCGCTATAGCCAGCGCAACACCCGGGCTCGCGAGCGCGGGGACCTGCATCCATCACGCAAGGCGACAAATCCCGATGGCACCCCGGCGAAAATCGCGGGGTGCGTAAGTTTGGCGTAAGAAAGTCCGGATAGCCTTACTTTGGGGGAGGTACAGAAGAATCATAGAGTGTATTGGCGCCGCGTTCGCGTGGCGTGTTGTTGATTTCCGCAGTCTCCAAAGGAGGGGCATGTCATGCAATTGACCCAAAAGCACCTTGAGTACTGGAACAAGAACCTGCGCATCACCGGGATCCTGCTCGCAATCTGGTTCGTCGTCACCTTTGTCGCCGGCTACTATTCGCGCGAATTGTCGTTCAATTTTTTCGGATGGCCGTTCTCGTTCTGGATGGGAGCGCAGGGCGCCTTGATCATCTATGTGGTCATCATCTGGTACTACGCGCGCTACATGAACAATCTCGACAAAGAATACGGAGTGCATGAAGGAGAAGACGCATGAGCGCGCCAACGATACCCGCACGCGGTACGGGCGGCATGTTTTCGGGCGGTACCGGGAAGGAATTCAAAGGGCAGCTGAAAAAGATCTACACGTGGTACACGGGGGGCTTCCTAGCGTTTATCGTTGTTCTGGCGATCGCGGAGCAAATGGGTCTCCCGCGCGCCTGGATCGGCTACGTCTTCCTGTTTGCCACCGTGGGTCTGTATGCCGGAATCGGCATCATGGCGCGGACCTCCGATGCGGCCGAGTATTACGTCGCGGGCCGCCGCGTACCAGCGATTTTCAACGGCATGGCAACCGGCGCCGACTGGATGTCGGCCGCATCCTTCATCGGCATGGCGGGAACACTCTATCTCACGGGCTTCGGCGGTCTGGCATTTATCATGGGCTGGACCGGTGGCTATTGCCTGGTGGCGCTGTTCCTTGCGCCCTACCTGAGAAAATTCGGCCAGTTCACGATTCCCGATTTTCTCGGCGCGCGCTACGGCGGCCACATTCCGCGCGCGGTCGGCATTTTCGCCGCCATCCTGTGCTCGTTCACTTACGTGGTGGCGCAGATCTACGGTGTGGGCCTGATCACGGCGCGCATGGTCGGCGTCGACTTCCAGGTCGGGATATTTCTCGGCCTCGGCGGCATTCTGGTGTGCTCGTTCCTCGGCGGCATGCGCGCGGTCACCTGGACGCAGGTGGCGCAGTACATCATCCTGATCGTGGCCTACATGCTGCCCGTGGTCTGGCTGTCGGTGAAGCACACGAGCATTCCGCTGCCGCAAGTTGTCTACGGCAAGGTGCTGGAAAAAGTCACTGCCAGGGAAGAAGTGCTGATCAAGGATCCGAAAGAGCTGGAGGTGCGCAGTATTTTCAAGTCGCGCGCCGACACGGCGAGCGCTAATCTGAAGGGCTTGCCGGCCTCGTTCGAAACCGAAAAGCAGAAGCTCATGTCAGCCTTGGACAAACTGAAAGCCGAGAACGCGCCGGCCGATCAGATCGGCGCCGCGCAGAGGGCGCTCGAGGCTTTCCCCAAGGACGCCGCCGCCGCCAAGGCGCAGTGGACCAAGGATGCGGCGGGCGCGGCGCGCGCCGCTCCGCCGTTGCGGCACGCGGAGGCCTTCCCGGGCAAGGACGAAGCCGCGCGCGACGCCTCGCGCCGCAACTTTCTGGCACTGATTTTCTGCCTCATGGTGGGAACCGCCGCACTGCCGCACATCCTGATGCGCTATTACACGACGCCGTCGGTGATGCAGGCGCGAGAATCTGTGTTCTGGTCGCTGTTCTTCATCTTCCTGCTTTATTTCACCGCGCCGGCGCTGGCGGTGCTGGCGAAGTACGACGTGTATACCCTGCTGGTCGGCACCGAGTTCGCCAAGCTGCCGGAGTGGGTAGGGGCGTGGACCAAGGTGGATGCGTCCCTGCTGTCGATCGTGGACCTGAATAAGGATGGCATCGTGCAACTGGCCGAGATCGCGATCGGCGGCGACATTATCGTGCTGGCGACGCCGGCGATCGCGCACATGCCGTATGTCGTTTCTGGGCTGGTCGCCGCAGGCGGCTTGGCTGCGGCGCTCTCGACCGCGGACGGTCTGCTGCTGACGATCGCCAACGCGCTGTCGCACGACTTCTACTACAAGATGCTGGACCCGAACGCGTCGACCGCGCGTCGCGTCACCGTATCGAAGGTCCTGCTTCTGGTGGTAGCATTGATCGCGGCGAGCGTAGCGGCGCAGAAACCCGCGGACATTCTGTTCCTGGTGTCTGCGGCATTCTCGTTCGCGGCGGCGGCGTTCTTTCCCGCGCTTGTGTGCGGCATCTTCTGGAAACGCGCCAACAAGTGGGGCGCGACCCTGGGCATGATCGCGGGTCTGGGCATCACCTTCTACTACATGGCGACGACGCAGCCCTGGCTGCGCGGCGTATTCGGCGTCACGAGCCCGATCGCCGACCATATCTGGTGGGGTATCCAGCCGATTTCCGCCGGCTTGTGGGGCGTTCCGCTCGGCTTCGCGGTAATCATCGTAGTAAGCCTGCTCACCCCGGCACCTGAAAGGGAAGTGCAGGAACTGGTCGAGCACGTGCGCTACCCGAACCTCGAGGGCGACATTTCCACCCAGGCAGCCTGAGCCTGGCGGAAAGCTGTTCCCGGCCCAGCAAGTTGAACAGCCCGCGTTGCCGCGGGCTGTTCTTTATGGTTCTGCGCGAAAACGAGCGGGAACCAATGCCGGCATCTTCTCCGGACGCCGCGAAGAAAGAGCGCTCGCGCGGCGCGTTCCCGCGCGCTGCGCTCACGCGCGCGAAGTCACCCTGCCGGCGAATCCGGATCAGGCGGTAGGGTCGCCGCTTGTGCGGCGCAGGTACGGGTAGCGTACGTAATCGACCAGGGCCTGCGTCTCCTTGTCGGGACGCGGCGTGACTAGGCTGACGACAATAATCACGACGAAGCCGAGCGGGATGCCCCAAATGCCGGCAGAGATAGGCTGAATTTCGAACCACAGGTTGTCGGCGATGGGACTGGTGACGTTGAACACCTTGCGCAGCCACGGCTGCGTCGTCGCCATGTAGTAGAAGGTGATGCCCAGACCAGCAATCATGCCCAGGGTCGCGCCCCACTTGTTGGCGCGGCGCCAGAACATACCGAGCACCAGCGCCGGGAAGAACGCGGCTGCCGCAAGGGAAAATGCCGCGCTCACCAGAAACAAAATGTCGGCTGGTTTCTGGCTTGCCACCGTCGCCGCCGCCAGCGCGACCACCAGCACCAGAATTTTGGAAATCGTGACGCGCTTTTGCGCCGATGCCTGCGGTTGGATCATCTTGTAGTACAGGTCGTGCGACAGTGCATTGGAGATGGTCAGCAGCAGGCCGTCCGCGGTCGAGAGCGCGGCGGCCAGGCCGCCCGCCGCAACCAGGCCTGAAACCACGTACGGCAGGCCGGCGATCTCCGGCGTTGCCAGCACCACGACGTCGGTGCCGAGGGCGATCTCTGCCAGCTGCACGACGCCGTCCTTGTTCGCGTCGACGATGCTGACCAGCATCGGATCCACCCTTTGCCAGGCCGCCACCCACGCCGGCAGGTTCGCGAACTCGGTGCCGACCAACAGGGTATAGATGTCGAACTTCACCAGCACCGCCAGCGCCGGCGCCGTTACATACAGTAGAAAAATGAAGAACAGCGACCAGGTTACCGACTCGCGCGCCTGTCTTGCCGACGGCGTGGTGTAGTAGCGCATCAGAATGTGCGGCAATGCGGCCGTGCCCACCATCAGGCAGAATACGAGTGCGAGAAAATTGCGGCGCTGGACATCGCGCTCGTGCTCGGTCGCCCCGGGGAAGGCTTCAGCGTGGCGCAGCAGCGGCGCGGCTCGGGCGCCAAGCTCGGCTTCGCGCGCCCAGGCGGCCTTCGCTTGCTTCACGCTTCGCGGGAACTTCTCCAGTGTCAGCTGCGCGGCTTGAACGTGTTCGGCTGGCGCGCGCGCCGCCCTCAGGTCGTTTAACGCCTTTGTGAGTTTCATCTTCTCGGTGTCGTAGGACTTGGGCAGGCCCTTGAGCTTGATGTTGGCCTCGTGCGCGCGCTGCCGGAACATGGCGCGCACCTCGCGCTCTTTTGGGTCGGCGGCAAGTTTGACCTCGCGCGCGCTCACCTTCTCCAGCATCTTGCCGTAGACCAGCTGCGGAACGGGGAAGCCGGTGTGTTTCACCGACAACCACGCCACTGGTATCAGGTAAGCGACGATGAGCACGATGTACTGCGCCACCTGCGTCCAGGTGATGGCGCGCATGCCGCCGAGGAACGAACACACCAGGACGCCGCCGAGGCCGACGAAAATTCCGACCTCGAAGGCGACCCCCACCAGCCGCGTGGTCACCAGGCCGACGCCGTAGATCTGCGCCACCACATAAGTGAACGAGCACAGGATTGCGGCGAATGCGCCGAGCAGACGCGGAAGGTGGCCGCCGTAGCGCGCGCCGAGAAAATCGGGAATCGTGTATTGACCGAACCGGTGCAGATGTAGACTTTGGCGAGGTAGCGGGAAAACTCCGTTCGGCCGCGCGCCGCCATCACGCGTGCCCTTCGTATGCGCCGCTCTTCATGCCACCAGTGCGAGCGATGCCGCCCCGCTGCGCGGAAATACCACCCGCGCCACAGTGCCGCGTCCGGCAGGATTGGGCAACAGCAGCACGTTGGCCGCATGCAGCTCTACGATCTCGCGCACGATCGCAAGCCCCAATCCCGAGCCCTCGGTACCTGTGCCAAGCACTCGGTAGAAACGCTCGAACACGCGCTCGCGCTCGTCCTGGTCGATACCGATGCCGTCGTCTTCGATTTCCAGGATCACGTAGGTACCGGTCGCGACGCGGGCGGTGACGCGTCCGCCGGCAGGGGTATAGCGAATCGCATTGTCGAGCAGGTTGTTGACCAGCTCGCGCAATAGGAGGGGATTGCCGGTCACTCTTGCGCCGCCCGCGGCTTCGAATCCGAGGTCGATGTGGTGTTCCAGCGCGAGCGGCACCCAATCCTGTGTCGTCTCGCGCACCAGCGCGTCGAAATCGATGGCGGCGAAAGGCGGCAGGCTGTTCTGATCGCTTTCGGTGCGCGCCAGCAACAGCAACTGGTTCACCATGCGTGCCGCGCGCTCCGCGCTTGCCGCGATCTGTTTCATCGTGTATTGAATATCGCGCATTTCATTTCCGCGCAAGGCGAGCTCGGCCTGGGTGCGCAACCCGGCCAGGGGCGTTTTCAACTGGTGCGCGGCGTCGGCGATAAAGCGCTTCTGCACCTTCATGCTCTGCTGCAGCCGCGCCATCAGGTCGTTGATCGAATCGATCAACGGCCACGCCTCTTCCGGCGCCTCGTTGCGGTCGATCGGCGACAGATCCTGCGGCTGGCGGTCGCGCATGTTCTGGCCGATGCGATTGAGCGGCTCGATGCCGCGACTCAAGCCCAGCCAAACCAGGAACAGTCCCAGCGGCACGATGACGAACTGCCAGGCGAGCACATTGCCGACGATGCCGCTGGCGAGCCGGGTGCGCTTTTCGTCGGTCTCGGCCACCTGGATCTGCACTGCCCCGGTGAGGCCGCTGACCTGGGCAAAACTGAAGGCGATGCGCATGTCGCGTCCTTGGATCGATTCATTGCGGAAATACACGGTCTGCGGCTCGAGCTCTGGCGTGAACTCGGCCGCGCCCAGCCTCGCGTCGCCGGCGACCAGTTCGTCCTTGAGGCCGCGTACCTGGAACAGCACTTCGTCCAGCTCGTCCGTTCCGAGGATAGCGATCGCCGCCGGCGGCAGGTTGACCCTCAGGTGCCCGTCCTCGAACGAAACCTGGCGCGACACCGCCACCACGCGGTCCTTGAGCTGCTGGTCGAAGGCGGTGCCTGCAACCGAATAGGCGAGAAAATAATCGACGGCAATGCTGATCGGCCAGATGATCAACAGCGGCGCAAGCATCCAGTCGAGGATTTCGCCAAACAGCGAAGTCTGGCCACGGGGCGTGTGAGTCATAGGACTCAAGGACTTTTCGGCTTTTCCAGGCAGTAGCCCAGGCCGCGTACGGTGGCTATCTTGACGCCGCCTGCTTCCAGCTTTTTGCGCAAACGATGTACGTAGACTTCTATGGCGTTGGTGCTGACCTCTTCGCCCCATTCGCACAGGCGTTCGACCAGCTGCTCCTTGCTCACGATCCGGCCCGCGCGCTGCAGCAGGATTTCGAGAAGGCCGGTCTCGCGCGCCGACAAATCCAGCGGCTTGCCGCGGATCTCGGCCACCTTGCCCACCTGATCGTAACTGAGTTCGCCGTGGCGCAGTAAGCCTGAGACGCCGGCGGAACCGCGGCGCGTAAGCGCGCGCACGCGCGCCTCCAGCTCGCCCAGCGCGAACGGCTTGCCCAGGTAATCGTCGGCGCCCAAGTCAAGTCCACGCACGCGCTCGTTGACGCCGTCAAGCGCGGTCAGGATCAGCACCGGCAGGCGCGAGCCGCGCGCGCGCAAGCGCCGCAGCACTTCCAGTCCTCCCATTTTGGGCAGTCCCAGGTCGAGGATCAGCAGGTCGAACTCGTCGCGCGTGAGCGCCGCGTCGGCTTGCACGCCGGTCTCGACGCGATCGACCACATAGCCCGAGTGGCGCAGTGAGCGTGTCAGGCCATCTGCCATGATTGCATCGTCCTCGGCAATGAGAATTCTCATGCCACCCCCTCCGCCGGTTCCGCCGCTCGTTGCCGGTGAAACATGAACCAGTGTAGCAAACCGCCCATGCAGTTGCATTGCTGCAAGGTGCCTGAATCGATCGTGCGCCAAGTCTGGCCGGCTGCGCGGACGAAGAACCGTCCGCGCGGATCCTCGATAGCGCACGGATGAAAAGCGCATCCGCGCGCTATCGAGGATCTTGTATAAGACCCCAAGAATGTGTTTGGTGTTACAAGTAACCATGAATGTATTGCGGATTAGCTTTTCATCCGTACCTGGAACAGGGTTGGCGCGCGTGAGCGCGCAAGGGCCGCAGTTGGGACGCGACGGCACTTAAGACGCCGCATGCATAGCGTGCCTGCGCCGTGCATGCCGCGTATCGCGCGCTTCCTGGCAGCGGGTGCGATTGCGTTACAATGCGCGAAACAGGGAGTTGGGACTGCAAGTTCAGGCCGGATCGGCAGTGCGCGATACGCGCTGCCGAAGGAGGAGCGCGTGGACAACTTGGAAATCAAAGGGCAGCGGTTGGTCGCGCTGTCCATGCTCGGGTGCCTGGTATTCAATTATCCCATCCTTGAGTTGTTCAACCGGCCCGGGACGATCTTGGGCATCCCCGTGTTATATGCCTTCATCTTCGTCGCCTGGGGCCTGTTGATTGCCCTGATGGCCCTGGTAGTCGAAACAAAAAGCCGGAGCGGTCGATAACGCGAAGGGGACACCATGCTGCAGGGCTGGGTGATCATCGTCGTTTCCTTCGCCTACCTGGGGCTGTTGTTTGCAATTGCCTATTACGCCGACCAGCGCGCCGACGCCGGGCGATCGGTCATAGCAAGTCCATACGTCTATAGCCTCTCGCTCGGCGTCTACGCCACCGCCTGGACGTTCTACGGCAGTGTCGGCCGGGCAGCCAGCGACGGCGTCGGCTTTCTGCCCATATACATCGGCCCGACGCTGATGATCGCACTGTGGTGGGTGGTGATGCGCAAGATCATCCGCATCTGCAAACAGAACCGGATCACTTCGCTCGCGGACTTCATCGCTTCGCGCTACGGCAAGAGCGCATTGATCGGCGGCCTGGTTACTGTCATCGCCGTGGTAGGCATTGTTCCGTACATTTCGCTGCAGCTGAAAGCGGTATCCAACAGCTTCACCATCGTGCTGCAGTACCCCGAGATCGTGATGCCGGCAAAGGTGGGCGCGGTGCCGTTCCTGCACGACACCGCGCTCGGGGTGGCGCTGATCCTCGCCGCGTTCGCCATTGCTTTCGGCACGCGGCATCTGGATGCCGCGGAGCACCACCAGGGCATGGTCGCGGCGATCGCCTTCGAGTCCCTGGTCAAACTGCTCGCTTTTCTGGCGGTGGGGATATTTGTCACTTTCGGCCTCTACAACGGCTTTGGCGACGTGTTCGCGCGCGCGGAGGCGAGCAGCAGATTGCGCACCATGCTCACGCCGCTCGACGCCGTCGCGGGAAGTTACGCCAGCTGGGCGTGGCTCACCATCCTGTCGATGCTCGCGATCATGTTCCTGCCGCGACAGTTTCAGGTCGCGGTGATCGAGAACGTCGACGAGGATCACCTGAACAAGGCGATCTGGCTGTTTCCGCTGTACATGCTTGCAATCAACATTTTCGTGCTGCCGCTTGCATTCGGCGGATTGCTGCATTTCCCCGCAGGCAGCGTCGATGCCGACACCTTCGTGCTCACGCTGCCGATGGCCGAGAGACAGGAACTGCTGGCGCTCTTGGTGTTCATCGGCGGATTGTCGGCCGCGACCGGCATGGTGATCGTCGAGACCATCGCGCTTTCCACCATGGTGTGCAACGACCTCGTGATGCCGGTCTTGCTGCGGCTGCGCGTGCTGCGGCTGAACCAGCGTCGCGACCTCACCGGCCTCTTGCTCGGCATACGGCGCGGGGCGATCGTGCTGGTGCTGCTGCTGGGCTATCTCTATTTCCGCATCGCCGGCGAGGCCTACGCGCTGGTTTCGATCGGCCTGATTTCGTTTGCCGCGGTGGCCCAGTTCGCACCCGTGGTGCTGGGCGGAATTTTCTGGAGAGGCGGGACCCGGCGCGGCGCGCTCGCCGGCCTCGCAGCGGGATTCCTGGTGTGGTTCTACACGCTGATGCTGCCTGCTTTCGCGCGTTCGGATTGGCTGCCGATCGGCTTTCTTGAACACGGCCCGTTCGGCCTCGCGTTGCTCAATCCGCAGCAGCTGTTCGGGCTCGCCCGGCTCGACCACATTACGCATGCGATGATCTGGAGCATGATTGCCAACATCGGCGCCTATGTGGGCGTGTCGCTATCCACCGCGCAAAGCGCAGAGGAGCATCGCCAGGCGAGCCTGTTCGTCGATGTATTCAAGCGCTCGGGCGAGGCGGGCGGGGCGCGCTTCTGGCGCGGCACCGCTTCCGCCCCGGAGTTGTTCGACCTGCTCGCGCGTTTCCTTGGTCCTGCATCGGCGCAGGCGGTGTTTCAGGACTACGCGCGCGGCAAAGGCGTGCAATGGCCCGGCGATGATTTGCTTGCCGACGCCGAATTCGTGCATTACGTCGAGACCCAGCTCGCGGGCGCCATCGGCGCGTCCTCTGCGCGCATCATGGTTGCCTCGGTGGTCAAGGAGGAGGCGCTGACCATCGAGGAGGTGCGCCAGATCGTCGATGAGGCTTCGCAGGTGGTGGCGTACAGCCACCAGCTGGAGCAGAAGTCGCGCGAACTCGAGGCCGCGACCACCGAACTGCGCGCGGCAAACGAGCGGCTGCAGGAACTCGATCGGCTCAAGGACGACTTCGTGTCCACGGTTTCGCACGAGTTGCGCACGCCGCTCACCTCGATCCGTTCGTTCTCCGAGATCCTGCGCGAGGATCCGGAAATGGACCTGACCCAGCGCAAGAAATTTCTCGATATCATTACCAAGGAGACCGAGCGCCTTACCCGGCTCATCAACACTATTCTCGACCTCTCGAAGCTGGAGTCTGGAACAACCGAGTGGCACGAGACCTCAATCGACATGAAGGATGTGATCGAAAGCACGATGACCGCGACCAGCCAACTGTTCAAGGAAAAGAATGTGCGGCTGGAGGCGAAATTGCCCGAGCGCGTGCCCAGGCTGGTTGCCGACTTCGACCGCGTCACCCAGGTCATATTCAACCTGCTCTCCAATGCGGTGAAGTTCTGCGAAGCGGGCAAAGGCCGGGTCGAGGTCGCCCTCGCCGAGGACAACGGTTTCTTGCGCGTGGATGTCAGCGACAACGGGCCTGGAATCAGCCCGAAGGACCAGAAAGTCATCTTCGACAAGTTCCGCCAGGCGGGTGACGCGCTGACCGACAAGCCGCGCGGTACCGGACTCGGCCTGCATATCAGCTTTCATATCGTCGAGCACTACGGCGGCCGGATATGGGTGACCAGTCGACCCGGCAAACGCACGACCTTTTCATTCACCCTTCCTCTGGCGCGCGAGCCGGCGCCGGTGAATGCCACTTGACGCGAAGACGGGAGAGCATCCATGGGCAAGAAAGTGCTGATCGCAGACGACGAGCCGAATATCGTCACTTCGCTCGAGTACCTGATGAACAAGAGCGGCTACGAGGTGAAAATCGCCCGCAATGGTGACGAAGCGCTGGCTCTGGTCGAAAGCTTCCTGCCCGATGTGGTGCTGCTCGACGTGATGATGCCGCGCAAGAGCGGTTACGAGGTGTGCCAGCACATACGCGAACGCAAGGAATGGCAACACATCAAGATCGTGATGCTCTCGGCCAAGGGCAGGGAGGCCGAGGTGAACAAGGGGCTTTCGCTCGGAGCGGACACCTACGTTACCAAGCCGTTTTCCAACCAGGAGTTGATCGCAAAGATCGCTGGGCTCCTGCGAGACGGAGCCAGTTCCGGCGGCGCATGAAGGCGAGGCTCAAGTTCGCCCTATGGGTTGGCGTGCTTTTCGACGGCGTGGTGCTCGTAATCGTCGCCATTGCGTTGCTCGTCGCCTCCGGGCTTCCTCAGGATGAGCAGGATGTGCTGCAGCGTATCCTGGAGCAACGTGCGCCGCTGCTTGGCTATGCCGCCCTCATCCTGCTGTTCGTGTGCGGCGGTATCGTCAGTTGGTTGTTCCGCAACTACATGACCGCCGTGAGCGCGCTTGCCGAGCGGACCCGAACGGCGCTTTCCGCAAATCCGGAGCACCGTATCGTTGCCGACGGCGGGCCGGAGCTCAGCGAGTTGGCGGCTGCCATCGACCGTCTGCGCGCCGCCTATCGCAGCCAGCGTCTGGAGCTGGATGCGAAAATTGCGGAGTCCGGTTCGCGCTTGGAAGAGGAGCGCAACCGACTTTCGGCCCTGATGTCCGAGCTGTCCCAGGGCGTGCTGCTGTGCAATGCCGAAGGACGTATCCTGCTCTACAACGAGCAGGCGCGAGCGCTATTCGGGCAGACGGCGGGGTCCGGCTCGCAAAATAGCCTGGTCGGACTGGGGCGTTCGGTGTTTGGCCTGCTCGACCGCGACCAGGTGGCCCACGCGCTGGACAAGATTCAGTATAGCCTGGACCGCGAAGGGCAATTTCCAGCCACCAAATTCCTGGCCACTGCGGCCGCAGGTAACCTGCTCAAGGTTCAATTGGCGCCGTTTCTGTCGGCCGAAAGGCGCATCGCGGGAATGGTGCTGACCCTGGAAGACGTTACCGAAACGCTCGGCCAGGAGGCGCGGCGGCGCTCGCTGCTGCAGGCGCTAGCCACGCGGGTGCGTCAGCCGGCAGCCAATATCCGCGCAGCCGCGGAAAATCTGGTGTCGTCGCCGGAAATGAGCGAACAACAGCGCGCCCAATTCGCCGGGATCATCGCGGACGAATCGCGCGATCTAAGCGCCACCATCAATGATGCGCTGCGCGAACATGCAGATGCCTTGAAGGCCGGTCTTTCGCTGGAGGATATGCCGGTAACCGACCTGGTGCACGTCGCGTGCCGGCGCATCGACACCCTGCTCGGATTGCCGACCGATCTGGAGAGAATCGATGAAAGCCTCTGGATAAAGGTCGACAGCTACGCTTTCGCGCAAGTGCTCGCATCGCTCGCCGCGCGCTTGCGCGATGAGTACGGCGTGCGCGAAATCCGTTTTCGCGCAGCCGGCAACGGCGGTTTTGTCGAACTCGACCTCGTCTGGACGGGAGCCATCGTCGCGAGCGATGCCCTTGCGCTGTGGGAGACGCAGCCCATGCAGCTCGGTGCCGAGCAGATCCCCCTTACCTTCAGGGATGTGCTCGAACGCCATGGCGGCGAAGTCTGGCGGCAGTCGCACCCGCAGTCGCACACTTCGTGGTTCAGATTTCTATTGCCGCTCGCTGCGCCCGCGCCGGTGAAGCCGCGCCGCAGCATTGCGCAGGGCAGCCGCCCGGAATATTACGACTTCGATCTGTTCAAGAACGCCGATGCGGCGCAGGGTCTCGCCGAGCGTCGGCTCACCGACATCAACTACACCGTGTTCGATACCGAAACAACCGGGTTGGAACCCTCTGCCGGGGACGAAATAATCAGCATCGGCGCGGTGCGCATTGTAAACGGCCGCTTGCTCAAGCAGGAGGTGTATGAACAACTGATAAATCCAAAACGCCCGGTGCCCATGGATTCGGTGCGCATCCACGGGATAAGGACCGGGGATCTGTTGGATCAGCCGACGGTAAGCGAAGTATTGCCTGCTTTTCACCGCTTCTGCGAAGACACGGTGTTGGTGGCGCACAATGCCGCATTCGATATGCGTTTTCTCGAACTCAAGGAGGCTGCGACCGGGGTTCGATTTTCGCAGCCGGTGCTCGATACGCTGTTGCTTGCCGCGCTGGTGTATCCGAGCCTCAATGACCACGGGCTCGAGGCTGTCGCGGAACGCCTGGGGCTCAGGGTAATCGGGCGGCACACCGCGCTGGGAGACGCGCTGGTTACCGGAGACATTTTTCTCAAGCTGCTGCCGCTGCTTGCCGAGCGCGGCATCCTGACCCTGGGACAGACCCTCGAAGCTTCGCGCCAGACCTATTACGCGCGACTGCAGTACTGAGCCGCGCGCGCGAACGATGAGATCCAAATATGGATGAGCGCTACGGATTCCTCGAGCGCCGGCTCGCCGGCGAACAGCAGACGCTCGCGCGCCCGTTGCGCGCGCTGATTCGCAACCAGCCCGTCCTCTGCCGCGATCACCTGAGCGTGCGCGAAGCGGTCGGGATCATGCGCACACGTGGTGTCGGCTCGGTGATCGTGGTGGACGAGCGCTCGCGTCCGATCGGGATCTTCACCACGACCGATCTCGTGGCCGTGGCGGCGCGCGGGCTCGACGAGCAGGCCATCGCGGAGGTCATGACGCGCTCGCCGTTCTCGCTCCCGGCCCACGCGCTCGCCTACGAAGCGGCGCTGGCGATGATCGGCACCAATATCCGCCATGTGCTGGTCATGGATGAAGACAGAATCATCGGCGTGGTGTCCGAGCGCGATTTGTTTTCGCTGCAACGGCTGGGGCTCGGAGAGATCACCACGGAAATCCGGCTTGCCGGCCGGATTGAACTGCTCGTCGACCTCGCCGCGGAAATCCGCAAGCTTGCGCGCCTGCTGGTCGAAGAGGGCGTTGCGGCCGAGCAATTGACGCTGTTCGTATCCGTGCTCAACGATCGGCTCTGCCAGCGCATCATCGAGATCGAACGCAAGAACCACCAATGGGAGAGCATCAGCTGGTGCTGGCTTGCGTTTGGCAGCGAGGGTCGGTTCGAGCAGACTTTCAGCACCGACCAGGACAACGGCATACTGTTCTCGGCGCACGAGCACGCCGCGCCCGACGCGGTGCGCGCGCGTTTGCTGCCTTTTGCCGCGAGCGTCAACCAGGCGCTCGACGCCTGCGGCTTTCCGCTATGCAAGGGCCAGGTCATGGCGTCCAACCCGAAGCTATGCCTTTCCCTCGATGAGTGGCGGCTCAAGATCGGAGGATGGCTGGATGCCCCGGAGCCTAAAGCGCTGCTCGACGCATCGATCTGTTTCGATTTTCGCCCGCTCTACGGCGACGCGACGCTGGCGGTCGCGCTGCGCGAATGGGTCCTGCCGCGAACCCGGGCGAATCCACGGTTCCTGCGCCTGATGGCGGAAAATGCGCTTCAGTCCAGGCCGCCGCTAGGCATGTTGCGCGATTTCAAAACCGAGGATGTGCCGAATGCGCCGCACAGCATCAATCTGAAACTCTATGGCGTGCGGCCGTTCGTGGATACGGCGCGCATCTACGCCCTTGCACACGCACTGCCGCAAACCAACACCGGCGAACGGCTGCGCGCCGCGCGCCTAGGCACCGGAATGGATGTGGCCGAGATCGAAGCCATGGTCGAGGCGTTTTTCGTCATTCAGCGCCTGCGCCTGCGCAATCAGGCGGTGCGGCAAGTCCTCGCCGAGGATGTCGCGAATCGCATCGATCCGGACAAACTGAACGGGTTCGAGCGCTATATCCTGAAAGGGGCCCTGCGCCAGGCGCGCGCGCTGCAAAGCCGCTTGGCGCTGGATTATCAGATATGACAGCGGATTAGGGTCAACGGCAAACGCGCCGCGGGACCCGCCGCCCGCGCGAACGCGGATCAGATCGACGCTACGTCCGATGATGCCTGAGGCCGGTGGCGGCCGCCGAAAACCATGATTTCTTGGCTAGAGCCCCCGTTTCCCCTTATAATTCGCGCTCTTTTCAGCCATCGGCGTTCCCCAGCCTTTTCGATGGTTGGCGCTTTGAAAATGGCCAAGTAGCTCAGTTGGTAGAGCAGCGGACTGAAAATCCGTGTGTCGGTGGTTCAATTCCGCCCTTGGCCACCATCCCCTTTCGTGCACTTAGGCTGGCCTTCGGGCTGGCCTTTTGCATTTTGGGCTCGGCATCGAGCACTTTGGGGGAGCGCTATACCGAAAGTCCGCGGGTCGGTATAGGCAGCGCCCTCTGTTCCCAAACCAACTGTGTTTGGCAGAGTTCCCAAGGAGGCCAGAGACAAGAAGTTCCGAAAGGTGATCATCGCCATTTCGATCCGATGGATCTTTCCTCTAGAATATTCCAGCAACTTGCGAGCCATGTATGAAATATGGCGTTAGTTTTGTCTTCTCTCAATGCTGCTGCTGTTTGCTTGCTTGGAGAGAGGAGGCGCTTGGGCTGTAATCTGGCCAGCAATTGACCTTCTTGGAAGCGCTGACACCACAATTACTTCCAGATAAGCGTTACTAAAGAAATCAATATCGGTTACGAGAAATAAGTGTCGGAGAGGAAGTAGATGAGGAGAAGAATGGCAGGAGAACAGCGGTGAATCTCGGCCTTACATCAAAGAAAAGACTGCAGAAATTGCAAGAAAGCTTGGATCTCCGCAAACACCGCACATCATCAATTTCGGGCGAGACACAACACTATTTGCGCTTCAGTAGATACTTCTCTGGCACACCCTCACAATGAGCGTTAATTGGCAAAGCATCTGGGACCACGTTACACGCGAGTTTCAGTGTGATCTCGACTCTGTGCATGGTCCGTCACATTGGCGTCGCGTCGAGCGTAACGGTTTGCTCGTTGCGACTCGGAGTGGAGCGATCGAGGAGGTTGTCCGGTTGTTCGCCGTGTTTCACGATTCTCGTCGGGAGCATGACGGCGGGGACAACAAGCACGGTGCTCGAGGAGCGGCCTATGCAGCGAGTCTCCGCGGGACACTCTTCGACATCAGCGACAAGCATTTCGAGCTCCTTCACTACGCTTGCGTATGGCACACAGGTGGTCGGTTATGTAACGAGCCGACTGTCGGTACTTGCTGGGATGCCGACCGTCTTGACCTCGGCCGAGTTGATATTGAGCCAGAGGCCGGATATATGAGCATCGAATGTGGCCGCGAGATTGCAACGTCTGGATCCATTCAAGAATATATCCGAAGAGCTAGATTGCGATCTACCTGACCATGGGCTGCTACGGACATCATTCATACAGCTGGTGCGGCCGATGCAAAACGACCAGATCGAACGCTCTAACCGAAATTGACGTGCCCCAACGAATTCGAGCCATTCATCTTTGGAAGACGGTTAAGGTGGGTGACGGATTGAATGTCGAATGGATTACTCGTCGGCCTTGATGTTGCCGGCTTTGCCGTTCTGAACGCTGCATATCGCGGAGCCCATGTACCGAACGCTAGTCGTGTAGCCTCTGTATCTGACGGGATATTGTTTGCGCACGGCCCGGCGTATATAGTCCTGTAGGCCGCTGCATAGTTATTTCATTCGCGCGTATGGACCCACGGATGAACAGACCTTCCCTTCCGCTAGGACTAGACCGTTTGGCCTATTATCAATGGTAAGCTTATGGTTATTATGATGCTCCTGCGCAGCATCTAACCTGCCTCTGAGATAGATCGTCCGATTGTTTTCAATCCTTGCGATAGTTTATGCAAGAGCGAATCTCGAAATCGACGAAACGGCGAGAACTAATCATGATGTAAGAGTGCAGATGCAGGTATTTAAAGGTGGGTAACGCTATTAGCCGCAAGGGGGAGAAGAAGAATGACACTGCAGCGGGTAGGTCGCTTATTCGCGTACTTTCTTTTGGCTCTGTTAACGTCGTGCGGTGGCGGGGGTGGGGGCGGCGGAGGCGGCGGCGGAAGTCAACCTGATATTGCCGCAGTCTCGGCATCTGCAGATACTACCTCGGCCGCCACATCATCCGATAAGATATTCTTGGTTTCGAGCGGCAGCGCGCTCAATGGAACGAGCATAACCAGCGCTAGCAATACAATTACCGTATCTGCCGGACAGGCAATCGCTGGGACCGTAAAGCTAAATGTGGAGAACTCTCATGGAGCAGGCGCTATCGTGCCTGTCATTTATCAGCCAACATGGGGCGACAGAACCACTAGCTACCAGATTATCAATTCCTGGATTGGAACCGGGACGACAGCTCTTGACGCAAACATATCGCTGACAGCACCAGCATCAGCGGGTACCTACTTCATCATCTTCGCAAGCGCCGGCGAACAGACCGGTGGAAATATTGCTTCGCTAACCAACTGGGGAGTGGGGAAGGATTCTTGGAATGATGGGAATGATTTGGTCGACTTAAGCGAAAGTCAGCTATCGGGATCGCTAGCTACGGGGTATGTAATTATCCCCCATCTTATGTCAACCGGGACGTCTTCCTATGCGACCGGTATCTCATATATCAAGGTAATCGTTTCAACAAGCACAAGTGCCACTACCCCGGGCGTACTCGCTTCTCAGACGATCGGGACAAGCGGTGGTACCGTCAAAGTAGATTCCTCGAATGCAAACGTTAATATGTTGTCGGTGACTGTACCGCCGTCTGCGTTGACCGCGAGCAAAGAGATAAAAGTATCAACAGTTACTTGCCCAAACGATGGCTTGTCCACTTCGTCCACCACTTGCATAAAGTTGGAACCTGAAGGTACCACGTTTGCAAGTAATGTGACTGTAACCATGCCTTTTGATCCCTCTAAGTTCTCGAATCAGAGCGATATAACGGTCATTAATTATGACAATGACGGCTGGGGCGGAAGTTTCCTAAAGAACGTCAATATTGATAGCGCCCAGAAATTGATTAGTGGCGAGGTCAGTCATTTCAGCCTCTTCGGCGTGACGCAAAAGGGCAATTGGTTTGATGATTTCGTGTACAAAAATGGTAAAACGGGTGGCCTTTCTGCAATGGTTCGGTTGAAATACACTATGGATCAAATATCCATCCCTTCATCAATCTTCGACACCAATGGCGGAGCGAGCGCTCTCGGAACTGGCTGTTCAACAGTCGGGTGCCTTTTTAAGAAGGCCGCCGGTCATGGCCCGATTAATTTTGTATATATGATATGGCTAAAGAAGGAGAAATTCCCATGGGACGAGGTAGTCTCTGGAAGGAATATCAGTATTGAAGTGTATGCGTACAACGCAACTACGGATAGGTATAAGCTGAGAATACGAGGGGATGATGGTGCCCCTTTGGTTCCGAGCACTGTAGATCTGACTTATTCGCAAGCCAATGATGTCATACGGAATGCGCTCTTGCTATTGGATTTCAAGTGCAGTAATGGAAATCCATGCGTGCCGGATTCAGGTTCCGGAGCGACATATTATCTGGAAACTCACCTTGCAATGGTGACAGATGACGAATGTACTAATTTGCTGTTGAGCCATCAGCAATGCGGGCCAGCTAGGTTCCATGCACTTAGAGATATCTTTGTATCTGAGAGTGCGCATACAAAACTGCCGTCGAGCACGAGTTCTATTGACACGGATTATGATTCGATAGTGGACAGTTACGCTAGCTACATAGAAAAAACGACTACCTTTACAAACGGTACGTGCGGCAGCGCCGATGGCACGACCGTATCGAGCAAACCTGCTGCCAACTTGTGTTCGGCTGGGACGGCAAGTAATCCTACTGGAAGCGGCCCGTGGAGCTGGAGTTGCAGTGGTAGCGGTACAGGAAGCAATGCAAGTTGTTCGGCCTCCAAGACTTCCGTACCGAGTGGATTTGTTTCACAAGGCGGGCTTACCTGGATGCCGGTAAGTTTCGGAAAATCTTGGACAGATGCAAAAGCGTATTGCGATACGACCACCATCGACGGAAAGACGGGCTGGCGTCTGCCGACGAGTGATGAATTATTTTCTTCACTTTGGCGTTCCGGTGCTATGAACGGTCAAGGTTGGATATTGGGCCTGACTTGGTCTTCGACAATCCCTGGCTTATATGGCGCGAACTACCGTACAGCCGTTGATTTGAGTAATGGCAACACTGAAACGCCTTACGCACTGGATTCGCGAAACGAATACGTCACATGTGTTCGCTAGACGCAGCCTGCTCATGGAGACAAGTGGGACCAAACACGGTTAATGCGGTTCACAAGTTCAGTTTAAGCAGCCGAAGAAAGTCACCCAATTTTAGCCCCATACAGTGAACTGGCGTGACGGTAGAAGTTTGGAAATGCGATAGGAACCGCAAGAGGAACAGGGGGTTGAGTCGGTTGATCAATCCGATTGCTGAAAATCCGTGTGTCGGTGGTTCAATTCCGCCCTTGGCCACGAATTTCTTTTCATGCACTTAGGCTGGCTTTCGGGCTGGCCTTTTGCATTTCCAGGGAACCGCTATACCGAAAGTCCGTGGGTCGGTATTGGGTCGGGCGCAGTGGCGATGCATCCAAGTTAAGGATAGGTATCCTGTGCCACACGATTTCCGCGTAAAGCCTTTTTCGACAGTCACCTCGGAAAATGGAAGAATGTTGAAATGGAAGACACCCTGCCACATAGCCCGGAATCACTAGCGGAGGTAATGAACCTTCCCGCCGACACGCCGACCGCTCCTGCAGCAGAACTTCCGCGGCAGTTAGACCTACCAACCTTCACGCCACCCACGGTGGGAATGGCGATCACGAGCCAAGTAACAGGGAGCACTTACCAAATTGGCGCGTTCATTGGAGAAGGTCATTTCGGTGTTGTCTATGCGGGCACTGACACATGGACCAACGATCTTGCCGTCAAGGTGTTCAAACCCAGAAATCTTCCCTATGAGGCTGTGCGGGAGGTCGCTGTCGCTGAATACCAAAAACTAATTCATTTAAGGCACCCGTTCATCACCTACATTTTTGACGCATTTGAATTTCAACACACTTTTTACATAGTAACCGAGCGCTGCTACAAGCCCCTCAATGAATTCATCCAGGCTGAAGGCTTTGATGGTTACGTATGGTTGCCAGCAATTGCCCGTTGTGTTCTCCAGGCCGTAGATTTCATTCACGTGGCGGGTTTTGCACATCAAGACATCCACTTGGGCAATGTATTTGCCGGATGGACCAAAGACGCACTATTACCTGAGAAGCAAGGCGCTTTCACATTCAAAGTAGGTGACCTCGGCTTGACAAAGCTACTGCCCGATATGGACGCTCAAACCACAGTGTTGGCCGATTGGATGAAGGCACCGGAAGCGATAGATCCCGCGGAGTTTGGCCCGATGGACCATCGCATGGACATTTACCATGTTGGTCTACTATTTCTGCAGGTGCTGTTCGGGAAAGACTTGCGATTTACCAGGGATGAAATTCTAGCGGGCAAACCGCGGGAACTCGCACGTCTGTTGCCGGCCCCCTATAGTACTGCGCTCGAAAAAGCATTACGTCGGCATGCACAGTCGAGAACGGCGCGTGCAATGGAATTCTGGCGGGACCTGCAAATGCCAGCGAGCGACGCAACCATCTAGTTCGTACCAAGGCACGCCGGCTCCTGATCACCGTGAATCATGCTGGGCTGGTGTACTGTTAGCATTCACGGTTTAGGGCACATGTGAATGTATCTGTACCAAAGCAAAGGGAGAAATCATCGTGGTTGATACTTATACAAAATGTGTTTTGACTGTCATAGCTGGTTGCTTACTTGTTTTGGCTTTTGGTCAGCTGAATCTAGTGACTGTCGCGTCTGCTGGAGCCCAGGTCGGGAGTGATGTTCAAAAAGTAACTCTTTGCAATCCAGATGGAGATCATTGCGGCGATAATTGGATTCAATTTGTTCGCCCACGGTGATATGGCGATTACGTGGAGATGAACGAGTGCGCAAGAGTTTTGTGTTGAGCGTTATTTGTCACCCACAGAGGATTATTTAACAAAACTCCGCAGCGGTCTGCGCCCTTGGAAGAAATGAGCAAATGGACTTGGACCAAGCAGTGGAAGGATTAGCATGAAATCCGCTTGGAAGAAGTATGCCGTTGCCATCGTGGTTATGTTTTTGACGGCAAAAAGCAGGGTACGCAGATGAGTATGCGGAGAAGGCGACTAACGACCACCAAAAAATCAACGACGAATCAAACGCATATTCTGAAGAGGAAGGATCATGGCAAAGCGCAGGGCGTCAACAGACGCGATCCGAAATGAGATTCAGCGTCGTATCGTAAGCAGTAACGAAATGGATGGTGATTGTAAGGACTGTCGTGCCCCGACTCCGCGCTTAACTGATCCAGCAATGAACGGTGGCTGCAACTGGACTGTAGACGTATTTCCTGGGGTGACACCAGGATGCTTGGATTTTGTGAAAGCAATTACTCGAACGGTAATGGCAGACTACGATTTAGATGAATCGTAACGGCGGTAGTAGAAAGTCTAGTTGTCATGTCGTTTTAACCGACAAATTCTTGCCGCGAAACCCTTTAAGCTCATGGCAGACATTGCTGACCTAAAGAAACAATACTCCGATTATTCATCGGAATATCTGTTGCAGATGCGTGCCAAGGGAGAGCTACTCATTCCAGAGGCACAAACTGTGATTCAGGGAATTCTTACGGAGCGCGGTGAACATGTGCCCCCCATGCCTTCAAGCCCAATTGTTCTTGAGCAAAGTGCCTTGGAGCACGCCGCAAATGCAGAACCTCAGTACAAGCACGTTATTCTCATTATCGGTATGACGCTATTGGCTGCGCTTGTATTGGGCATTTCGGCTCAATTCGCTAAGACAGGGTTGGGCGTGGTCGTTGCAATTGCGATCGTCGGGTACCTTGTGTTTCGCTGGATACATCGCGCTTCTTTGTCTGCGGAAGAACAAGAAGATATAGAGAAGCAAGCTTTGCCCGAGATCGTGGTTTGCGCCGCAGATCGAGACCTTCCGCGAATTCAGGAACTCGTTCAATACGGCGCCAATGTAAATAGCGCAAGTGTTAAGGGTGGCACGCCGCTCATGTTTGCCGCCCGAAATAATCATGTGGCGGTTGTCGAGTACTTGCTGTCGACTGGCGCAGATTCACATCGCAAGAATAGGAGCGGTAGGACGGCTTTGGATATCGCGCGTTCCTTTAACCATTCTGCAATCATTGCAGTCTTGGAGAAGCATGCCGCAAGCAAGGTCTCATGATGGGCGCGAATAACAAGAAGGCGAGAACAGGCAGCAAGACCAGAAAGGGTCGCAAAGCAAATAACGTCACGAAGGTCGGCAATGGTCCGAAAATGATTGACCAGCTAAACGCCCACAACTATTGCATTAGTTTTATCGATCTTCTTGGTCAGCGTGACGCACTACATGGACAAGGCTTACTGCCACTGTTTAAGTCTGAGGAGGAGAAAGTACACTTTAATAGCACGCTGAGAGATAGCATTGGCGCAATAATTAGATTGCAGTCTCGCGCTGAGGATCTTTTGAGCAGAGCGCAAAGGGAACGTCCAGAGTCGCCACTTCGTGCTTCATTATCGCAAGAGGAGAAGGCTATGTGGGATGAGATGCTTCGCGCTCGCGTGACTACGCAGAGATGGTCAGATGGTTTGGTATCGTTCGTTTGCCTAGGGGACCAAGACATAAAGTGCCCCTTGAACGGTATTTTTAACCTTTTTGGTACAGCTGGATGCCTATGCTTCATGGGACTAGCGTCAGGACGTCCAATCCGAGGGGCCCTTGATGTTGCTTGGGGGGTAGAGATTCGTCCTGGCGAGTTGTATGGCGCGGTTGTTGCCCGTGCCTATGAGCTAGAAAGCATTTATGCGCAGTATCCGAGGATCGTAGTGGGGACGCAGGTACTCAAATTCTTGGAGGCACACAAAAATAACAGAGAGCAAGACGTGTATTCGTCAAACAATCGAGCGTTGGCAGAATTGTGCTTAGGAATGCTGGTACAGGATGTTGATGGTCTATGGATTTTGCACTATCTGGGAGATCAATTTCGGGTAGCAGTGACCCATTCCGTTCACAACGATCTGTATGCAAGAGCGCGTAAGTACATTGACGACCAGTGGCAAATGCATCAGGCGTCAGGCAATTCGAAGCTCGCTTTTCGTTACTCCAATCTAGCTCTGTATTTTGACGCGCACCAAGCAAGTGCTGAGGCTCAATTGTGATGTCGGTTAGGGTCGGCGACTTCGGTCGGTAAAGGCTTCCAGCCCACTTTCGCGGTACCGATCGATGATCTTATGTCCGGTGACCCTGGATATACCAAACTCCCGACACAGGGCGGCGATCTTCTCGCCATCCAGGAACCGGGACACGAACTTGAGTTTCTCGTCCATCTTGCGACACTCCTTCCACGGCATAGCGAGTTCCTCCTCTCGATATGCCAAGAACTGTAAAGGATGTGTCCGGTATAACCTGTAAAGGATGTGTCAATTCGCACATTTCATGCACTTAGGCTGGCTTGCGGGCTGGCTTGCGGGCTGGCCCTTTTTGCATTTTGGGAGTGTTTCCTGCGGATTTGTGCTCCGCCTTCTAGAGCGTTACCCTGAAGGGCTGAACAACTTCTGTACGTTGTCGCACGAATGCGGAGCCGATTGGCGGCAAAGCCAATCTGGAGTAAAACCAGTGTAGTTCAATCCGGGATAAAGCAGATTTGGCTTCCGGCTGCCTGTTAGGTACAAGGATAAATCGCCGGCAAGAAACCTATCCATCTCGCGAAATCGTCCAGAAAGCTCCAATGCTGCTCCCTGGTAGCCCATCTATTCTCGATATTCTTTAAGGCCGCGTCGGACCGTTTTCGCCCCAACTCGACGCTTCGACGCCAACGTTCCCCTTCACTGATCCTCTTATTTTTCATGGACGTTGACAGATTGTGGGGTGCGCCGGGTGCTTTCCCAATTGTCTTGCCGCTACATGTATGCGAGTGACGGATAGTTATTGGCTCGGGGTTACAAAAATGAACATGGCCATTTGACCATGACGCAGAGGTCGCAGATACTTAGGGCGTTGCGGTTGCAATGTGCGTTTTCCACAACACCCTAAGTTTGACCGACCTGGCGGCACGCCTCAACGACACGAAGGATTGGGTAGTATGCGAAACAACCCTCTGGACACGGAAAATCTGCACCTGTATCAAGACCTGTTGCTCACGGTAGTAAAGGCACGCATGGCGATGGATTCCGCGTCTGCTCGTGCCGAGATCTTGCTGAACATCTTCCTTGTCACTGTGGAACATTTAGGAACGGAGGAGAGCTTTGTCGATAGATGCATCAGTCACCTCGAACTGGATATGCTCGATGCCCGTGATGCTCCCGAACCCCTGCGAGAAGCAACGGCTGACATGGCACGTACCATTTGGACGTACCGTATGAACCCCTCCAGCAAGACAGATCAAGACGCTAGGGACGAGTTCGAACGTTGGGAAACTATCTATCGGCAGAGCATCGGCGAGTCCCCGGCGGATACATATATGGACATCGAGAATGCCCGGTGCCTGTCCGAAACAGGCTACTACTCGAAGCCACCTCTTCCGTACATTACGAGGGCGCAGACTAGAAAAGGTAGTCAGAACTAGCAACCTGAAATACTGAGAAGCTGAGCTACTGTTGCTACTCTCGCTACCGTCGCCCGGCGCGAACGTTGATCGGTAGCAGAATTAGCAAGGGTAGCAGCGGGTGCCGGGTCGGAAAATTGACCTTTTAATCGCATGGTGGGACAATCCCACCATGATCCTGACCCTCGATGCCAAGCGCCGCCTGACCGTTCCCGCAAGTCTTGCCCCGGCTTCGCCCGGCGATACCTTCGAAGCCCGTTTCGATGCTGAAGAGAACGAACTTGTGTTCCGCCGCATCGCGGGCACAGGCGACTGGCTTGCCGTGCTGAGTGAGTGCCCGGTGAGCATGGACGATCTGCCGCCTCGCCGGAGGGAGCCCGCGAGGCGCCGGCGGATTTGAACTGGCTGCTTGATACCGATGTAATCTGCCAGCCGGCCAAGCGTCAGGGGGACGCCCGCGTGATCGCCTGGCTGCACCAGGAGCGCGACCGGTGCTTCACCAGCGCCATCGTAATCGCCCAACTTGCATACTGGGTGCGCTCGAAGGAGGGTCGCCAGCGCCGCGATTTGCAGAATTGGCTGAGGCGGTTGGTCGATGCGCTCGGCGGTCGCATTCTCGGCTTCAACGTCTCCGTCGCGCACGTGTGGGCCGATCAGGAGCACCTGCTGGAAAAGCAAGGCAAGCGCATGCCCGTGGAAGACGGCTACATCGCCGCCACCGCGCGGCGTCACGGTCTGACGATCGCCACGGGCAACGACAAGGACTTCCGCCGGCCCGGATTGAAGGTCTTCAATCCGTTCAAGGAGCTGCCGCCTGACTGAAGCAGCGCAACGCAATGAAAGCGATGCTCAAGATGGAAATGTATTCCAAGAGATCGACATGAAGGCACCGATGAAGGCCAAGCGTGCGCCCAAGCGAGATCTATTCGCAGAATTGCGAGTGTGCCCTTGCACCAAAACCCAGAGAAGTCCGAAGAAGTTGTCATGGCGTGTTGCGCCCATCGCCTAAGGGCGATATTGTGAAAATATAACATTTTGGCGATACTAACATCGCCTTAAAGCGATATATTGACACTATCGCTTTAAGGCGATAACATGCGCCAATGGACTACCCGATTCGTTTCCCAGACCAGATCAGGCAACAGCTGCGCGCGTTGCGCAAGACCAAGGGCCTGACCCAGACGCAGCTTGGCAAGTTGCTGGGCATTGGCCAGGTTCGCATTGCTGAAATCGAGCGGGACCCCTCGGTTGTGAGCGTCGCGCAACTGTTCAAGCTGCTCACCGCCTTGGACGCACACATCGTGCTGCGTGATTCGCGGCCCGACGACGCCTCCAAGCCGGACACGCCTCCGAAAGGCTCTTGGTGAGCACCGAGCTCAACGTCTGGATGAACGGCGAACTGGTCGGGGTGTGGTCGCGGACCCGCACTGGTGGTCATCGCCTGACCTATGAGGAAACCTGGCTGCATTCCCCGCGGCGGCGCTCGCTTTCGCTGTCACTCCCCATCGGCCCGTCTCGCGAGATTACCGGAGCGTCCGTATCGAGCTACTTCGAGAATCTGCTGCCCGAAAACGACAACATCCGCCGTCGGCTCAGCGCGCGCTTTCGCACCCGCGGCACCGAAGCGTTTGAACTGCTGACTGCCATCGGGCGCGATTGTGCAGGCGCCGTTCAACTGCTGCCCCCGGGGACTGCTCCAGAGGGATTCGACCGGGTTGACGGGCGTGCCGTCAACGATGCCGAAGTCGAGCGTATTCTTCGCAGCGTAACCGCCGAACCATTGCCCGGCACGGACGAAGACCCCGATGAGTTTCGCATTTCGATCGCGGGCGCCCAGGAAAAGACGGCCCTCTTGCGCCAACGCGGAAAGTGGTTCCGCCCACGCGGCGCAACCCCGACGACTCACATATTGAAGTTGCCGCTCGGCGTTGTCGGAGGAGGGTTGCAGCTCGACATGTCGGAGTCGGTCGAGAACGAATGGCTTTGCGCTCAGATTCTTCGCGAGCTTGGCTTTGCGGTGGCGAAAACCGAAATGGCGGTCTTTGGCGCGCAGAAGGTGCTGGTCGTCGAGCGCTTCGACCGCCAGTGGATGGACGAGCGATGGATCGCGAGGCTGCCTCAAGAAGATTTTTGCCAGGCGCTCGCGGTACCGCCTGACAGAAAATACGAATCCGACGGCGGACCCGGAATAGAAGACGCGCTGAAACTGCTTTCCGGCAGCGCCTCGCCTAACGCGGACCGCGAGCAGTTCCTGCTCGCGCAACTGGCCTTCTGGCTGCTTGCCGCGACAGATGGACACGCGAAGAACTTTTCCGTGTTCCTCAACGCAGGCGACAGCTATCGCCTGACACCGCTCTACGACGCGCTCTCGGCCTGGCCCGTCATCGGACAGGGCGCCGATTCACTTTCGCCGCAGAATGCGCGGCTGGCGATGGGCCTGCGTGCCAAGAACACGCATTACAGGCTGAGGGAAATTCGCGCTCGCCACTATCGCGAGTTGGCCGAAAAAAGCGGCGTACCGACTGTGTGGGACATGATGCAGGCGTTGATCAACAATGTCCCGCCATCGCTCGCGGCAGTCGAAAAGCGCCTTGCATCAGACTTCCCCCGGATTCTGTGGGAGCGAATTTCAAACGGCATGCTCTCCCAAGCGGACGCTTTCAAGAATGAGACTCTTGGCAGCGGCCCCGTCTAAACGCGAAGCGGGGGGTAACTTTGGGGGTAACCCCGAAATTCGAATCGTCCGAAACCCAGTATCCACGCGGGTTTGCAGGCGGAATGCGAGTGTGCCCTTGCCATTCCTTTTCTGGCATTTAGGCTGGTTTTCGGACTGGCCTTTTGCTTTTCTTGAGGGAGTCGGTATGTTAGCTTGCGCTCACTACGATTTGCTGACGATACCTAGAAGGAACTCGCATGGCTGATGACAAACGCGAAGTAGTGGTTACGGATGTCAAGATTCCGTTCTGGTCAATGGTAGTGCTATTGGTTAAATGGGCCATCGCCGCCATTCCCGCGTTGATTATTCTGCTTGTCATCGGGTCGGTGGTGTCCATGGTGATTGCTGCAATATTCGGCGGCGGGATGCATCACTGGGAAATGGGCAGATGGTGGCTACGTTAGTACATGGGTAGTCCCATGCTCGAACCGTGATTGTTGCTGCGCGGTCAGCATTGACCAGCGCGTGCGACTTGCGCTGACCGGTCATCACCGGCCGAATTCCGTGTCTGGACAATTGTTCGGAGAGGGTTCTCCCCGATCACTCCATAACGCGCGGGCTGGTCAATGCACGCTGCGCCGAGAAACCTGAAGTCCTGACGGTGGTGGTGGGTGTTCTACAGGGCCGGCAAACGCCAAGCGGCCCCGAAGGGCCGCGTCATTCGATTTGAGCCAGCCGCGAGTTCTGGCTATTTCCTGGCGGCTTTCACCCCGAGGTAGCAGAGCATTCCGACGCCGACGAACGGGAACGCGAGGATGTAGGCAAGGCCCACGAACGGTGCTGCGAAGAAAAGCGCGACGTTCTTCACGTGGCGCGCGACGCCGGCCGACCGGGCTGCAATCAATTTTGCGGCGTAGTACGCGGTTAGCGCGACGCTGATTAGCGGGAGCGCCAGGACGAACGCGAGGCCAAGCAGCGGGGCACCGGCGACCATCAGCACGGTCTTGGTCGCAGCCGTCAAGTTTTCAGTTGCTGCGTTGAATTTTTCCGCAGCCGCTTCCAGATTTGCGAGGGCCAGTTCTGGTGTGTTCATCGTCAGGGTTTTTGTGTAGGTGCTCATGTTATTCTCCGGTTCTGTTCGTTCGTTGTTGCTCACCCTATCCGCAGCATAGGCCGTGCCAACTTTATAAGACCGGCGCGCGCTTCTCCGAAATCCCCATGTATTCAATTGGGTGCGTCTTACCAATCGCAACCGCGCACCTGCGCACGCTGTCGCGCATTTGGGTGCGAAGTATTGAAAAACTATGCGGGGCGACTCGCCCCATCTCAAGGTCCCCAATGAAATCAATGAGAATTGGTGAAGGCGCGATGCCTGTTTTTTGTATGCGTCTGCCGTTAATCAGTATTGACCATCGTGCGCGACTTGCGCTGACCATCCCTCGGCGGCCCAATTCCTTGCCTGGATAAAGTTATTGGAAAGGGCCCTCCCTGATCACTCCATAACGCGCAGGCTGGTCAATGTGCGCCGAGCAGGAACACTTAGCGTTCATACACCCATGCCTTACCCCGTTGCAGTCGTTCCGTTAGAGGTCAGGCGATCTGGTATGCGAACTTCGTTGAACTCTTTGCTTTCCCGGACGCACTAAGCGGGGTGAAACCAGTTATGAGCCGAGTTCGTAGCTTT
>Ga0082335_1000665_pt1 | contig 82675 bp, 60 predicted proteins | sample Subgrocontami58m_FD_72375 | JGI IMG/M metagenome (GOLD analysis project Ga0082335, IMG submission 72375) | Subsurface groundwater microbial communities from S. Glens Falls, New York, USA - GMW37 contaminated, 5.8 m (SPADES assembly) (version 2) ...
CAACCAGGATGCAGGTGCGTCAAGGATTTGGCAGGACCAAACCCGGATGCAGGTGCGTCACGGATTTGGCAGGACCAAACCAGGGTGCAGGTGCGTCACGGATTTGGCAGACCAAACCAGGATGCAGGTGCGTCACGGATTTGGCAGCGGGAAATGAGGGCGCAGCTGTTGACTTACGCGATTTTTACCTTGAGCTTGTGATCCTTGATGCGGCTGCGGTTGAGCTTGCTAATGATGCTTCTCGCCTGGTCAGCCACAACATCGACGAAGGCGTGGCGCTCTCGGACATCGATTTCCCCAATGGCTGACGCAGGCAACGCGGTTTCCCCTTGGATGATCCGGAGAATGTCTTCACGGCCGAACCCCATCTCGCTTCCGAGATTGAGGAAAAGCCGCGCTTTATCTTCGGGCGTGCGCCGGCTCTGTTTGGATGAGCGCTCCGTCGGCGGTTTGACTGGCGCTCGGCTTTCAGGAACAACTTGCGGCGCATCCGGCTTCTTCACGATCGGTTCGTGCGCCGGTCTTGCGCTGACCGCAACTGGCCTCGGGCGCTCGGCCGGCGGCCGGGTGGCGGGATGTTCGTCGGGCCGGCGTGGCAAAGGCGGTCTGACTTCGCGTGGACGTCGATCTGAATCTCTGGGGCGATCGAACCTTCTTTGCGAACGCGGCCCGTGCCCTCCAGATTCCTCCTGACTGCGCTCGGCTATGCTGGGGCGTTCTGGAACGGGCCTGGTTTCTTCGCGCTGCAACAGATGGATCAAGGCCGACGCGATATCCGTCGAGGTGAAGCCTTCCTCGAGCAGCACTTCAATGAGGTGGTCCTGCTTTTGGAATTCACCGCTCTGCAAGGTGGCGCGCACTTTTCCGAGAAAGACGGCGGCGCGAGCTTGTTCGACTTCGGTTGCGGTCGGGACTTTTGTTCGATGAACTTTGGTCCGGGTGAAGCGCTCGATCTGCTGGATTTGAAACAGCTCCCTTCCCGAAACGAACGAGATGGCCCGGCCGCTTCGACCCGCCCGGCCGGTGCGGCCGATGCGGTGCACGTAATCTTCCGGGTCGTAGGGGAGGTCGTAATTAAAGACCACTTCGACATTTTCGACATCAATGCCGCGGGCGGCGACGTCCGTGGCGACCAGGAATTCAAGACCGGACTTCCGAAATTTATTCATGACGCGGTCGCGCATGCCCTGGTTCATGTCACCATGGAGGCGGTCGGCGGAATAGCCCTGCACGTTCAGGTGATCGACGAGATCATCGACCATTCGTTTCGTGTTGCAGAAGATAATCCCGAGTTTCAGATCGTGGATGTCAATGAGCCGGGTGAGCAATTCGACTTTGAAGCGGCGATCGACCTCGTAGTAAACCTGCTCGACGGTCGGAACGGTGACGGTCTTTTGTTCGATTCGGACGTTCTGGGGGTCGCGGGAGTATTTCTTGATCAGCTCTTGAATGGCGCGGGACAATGTGGCGGAAAAGAAAACGGTTTGGCGCGCCGCTGGGACGGCTTGGAGAATGAACTCGATGTCCTCGCGGAATCCCATGTCGAGCATGACGTCAGCTTCATCGAGCACGACGAGTTGAACGTGGTCCAGGCGCAAGGTGCCCCGCCGCATGTGATCCATCACGCGGCCGGGCGTGCCGATGACGATTTGCGGGCCTTGCTTGAGGCCCTGGAACTGGCGCTCGTACGATTGGCCGCCGTAAATGGGGAGCGCGTGAATCCCGCGTTTGAAAAAAGCGAGCTTGTGGATCTCTTCCGAGACTTGCACCGCGAGCTCGCGCGTTGGGCAAAGCACGATTGTTTGGACGTCGCGCCCTTGCGGGTCGGCTTTTTCAATCGCGGGGATGCCAAACGCTGCGGTCTTGCCGGAGCCGGTTTGGGATTGGCCGACCACATCCTGACCTTGGAGAAGGAGTGGAATAGCTTCGGCTTGGATGGGTGAGGCCTGCTCGAAGCCGAGCCGGTCAATTGCCTTGAGCAACTCTGTTGAGATTCCCAGTTCCGAAAATAGTTTCGTTGTCATGTGCCCTTTCTAAATCAGAGGCCGCCGAATTCTCGATGGGGGAATATACCACGCGCGGCGATTTTCCGTTGCCAGTTGAGCCTTAAGTGATGGATGTATTGCCGTTCATGGTCGGAATGCGCGCGCCAGATGCAGGGCGCCTCTCCATGCTCTTTGCGGTTCGCGGGCACGCTCGCCCCACCCAGAATGCGACAACGGTCAAATCGACATTTCGCGCAGCGTGGTTTTTAAAATTTTGCCGGTGGCATTGCGCGGCAAAGAGTCCATCACAACCACGCGCCGCGGCACTTTGTAGTCGGCCAGCTTTCCGCGAATGAAATGGAGCAGCGCTTTTTCATCGAGCGCGGCGCCTTGCTGGGGGGCGACGAAGGCGACGGGCTGTTCTCCTTTGCGAGCGTCGGGCACGCCGATGACAGCGGCCTCTTTCACGCCCTGGAACTGATAAATGATTTCCTCGATTTCCCTGGGGTAAACGTTAATTCCATTCACGAGCAGCATGTCCTTCTTGCGGTCGGTGATGTAATAATAGCCGTCGGCGTCCCGGCGCCCGATGTCACCGGTCAAGAGCCACCCCTCACGCATCGCCCGAGCGGTCTCATCCGGCCGGTTCCAATAACCTTTCATGACGTTGCCGCCGCGCACGCAGATCTCGCCCGTTTCGCCGACGGGCAAATGGCGTCCGCTTTCGTCTTGCACGCTCATTTCGACGTTCGGGATGGGGAGCCCGATGGAACCTGCTTTCCAGGGGCCTTGAATTGGGTTCATCGACACGACCGGGCTGGCTTCGCTGAGACCATAGCCTTCGAGGAGTGGCACGGGGACTTTCGTGGTGAACTCCTTGAGCACTTCCAGGGGCAACGGCGCGGCGCCGCTGACGCAGAGACGGAGGGGCAAATTCTCGGGCAATGGCGCATTGGCAAGCGCCCGGAAGAATTGCGGGATGGCAGGCAGAAGGGTCGCTTGGCGATCGATGATTTCCTGAATGACGTTTTTGGGCGGGTGGATGGATTTCACGAGCACGACGGAACCGCCCACGAGCATGGGGAGGAGAATGCCGACGCAAAGCATGAAGCTATGAAACATCGGGAGCAAGACGACGAAGCGGTCGAAGCTGACCGCTTGCAAGACCTGGCGGCAACCGTCGACGTTGTGCAGGAGGTTGCCATGGGTGAGCATCGCGCCTTTTGGCCGGCCGGTTGTTCCCGAAGTGTAAACGATAAACGCGAGGTCCGCTTCGTCGCGTGAGGCCGGAGAAAATTGTTCTTCCGCAGGCTCGCTGGTTTTCGCCAGTTCCTCGGCTGAAACAATTTTCAGGGAAGGGCGGGCCGAAAGCAGTTCGCCGTTGTGCTCAGCTCGGCCCAGCTCGCTGATGAGCACATCGAGGCCGGCGTCCTCGATAATGAAAGCCACCTCGTATGGCTTGAGGAAATTATTGATTGGAACCGCCACGGCCCCGGCATTCCAGATGCCGAACAGAGCGGTAATGAATTCGGGGCAATTCTTCAGCCAAACGCCGACGCGATCTCCCGGTTGAACCCCGAGCTTTTGGAATTGTGCCGCGGCGCGGCGGGCCTGGCGCGACACGGTTCCGTAGGTGTATTGGGACTCACCCCAGAAGACCGCCGTTTTTTCGAGGTGGCGTTCGGCGCTCTGGGCAAAGGCAAGGGCCAAGTTCATGGCATTCGATAGAAGGATGGTTCCACAGCAAGAAACCGGTTTTTTCGCTGCGTCTTGCGGTCGAAGCAGCCTGATCATGCGCCTCACAGAAAGCGCAAGAACAGGCGAGAATTGAACTGGGGCGGTTCGCGGCGTCAAGACTTCTTGCTTTGGGCCAATTGATTTTTTCGGAAAACGAATGAAATTCGCCTTTCGCTTGCGGTCGAATTTCGATTTGTTTGTCACGGTGATTGCGTCCACAGAAAGATTGGCAGGCTTGCTGGAAAAAATCCGATCGGCTGATTGGATCGCGTTGGACACGGAGGCGGACAGCTTGCACGCGTACCCGGAGAAGCTCTGCTTGCTTCAGATCAGCCTGCCGACGGGGGATGATCTGATCGATCCGCTGGCGGGGCTCGATTTGTCGCCGGTGTTCGAGCTCTTGCACGATCGCGAGCTGATCCTGCACGGGGCGGATTATGATTTGCGGTTGTTGCACCGGACATTTCATTTCGTGCCGCACAAGATTTTCGACACGATGTGGGCGGCGCGTTTGGTGGGCCAGACTGAATTTGGGTTGGTTCACTTGGCCGCGCGTTTGCTTGGCGTCACGCTGGAAAAGGGGCCGCAGAAAATGAACTGGGCGCGGCGGCCGTTGACGGAGCGGATGGAAGCGTATGCCCGCAACGACACGCGCTACCTTCTGCCGCTGGCGCGCTTGTTGAAGGACGAGTTAATCAAGCTCGGGCGTTTGGAGTGGCACGAAGAGGTCTGCCGAAAAGTCATCGCGGAATGCACCCAGCCAAAGACGATGGATGTGGAAGCGTGGCGGATCAAGGGAAGCGACCGGCTGGATCGATTTGGGTTGGCCGTTCTGCGGGAGCTTTGGCGTTGGCGTGAAAAGGAAGCGATCGCGGCGAACAAGCCGCCGTTCTTCGTCCTCAGCCACGAAAAATTGGTTGGCTTGGCGGCGCATGTTTCCAAGAGCCCGGAGCTCCCGATGGCTTTTCCCAAAATGCTTCCTGCGCGAACCGCCCGCCTCGAGGCAGCGATCAAGCGAGGGTTGGCGGTCCCCGCGAGCCATTATCCCGAGCGGGCCAAAAGGCGGCCGCAAGAATTGACCCCGAGCCAGACCCGCCATTTCGAACAACTCAAACAACGGCGCGACCAGCATGCGGCGGAATTGGGGCTCGATGCGACGTTGCTCGCGAGCCGCGCGGAGTTAATGGCCGTGGCGAAGGGAAAGGATCCGTCCAAGCTGCTCATGAATTGGCAGCGGCGGTTTCTCACGGGTTGAGGCCATCGCGTGCGTGGGCCAGATGAGTTCCTCAAACCAACCATGCTGGTCCGCGAAGTCGTTCATCTCGTCCGCGCGCATGGCCGGTTCGGCTTCAACCCAGACGAAACGGAGTTGCCGATGCGCCAAATTCCATCCGCTCCAGAGAATGTGACGGGCTTTCCGGTAACCCGCGAAGGCCTGCGCTTCATGGTCGAACCAGCACAGCGCGGAGCGTTCAACCTGGCCGTTCCGTCCGCGCAAGTAAATCATCCGGCCGCGGGGATGGGGCAATCCCTTGCGGACCAGCACAGCGTAACCGCGCGCTTGGAAAGCCCAATTGGCCGAAACGATCTCGACCGGGACCTCAGCGGGTTTCGCGATGAATATCCGCACGGATCCGTGCTTGAGCGGAAAGGCGCGGCTGGTCAGGCGGACCATCCCTGGAAAGGAGATCTGCGGCCGCGCGATCCTGAGCGGCGCTCCAGTTCGAGCCGTGGATGCGGGGAATTCCGCGATGCGCGTTCCAGGCCAGACCGCGCTCAATCCCTGGAAGCCTAACACGAGGCAGAGCAGGATAAACGCGAACCGTTTGATCGGCTGCCAGACCAGGTCCTCCGCCACTCGGGTCGGGCGTCGATGGCCACGCCCGTGCGCCCAGACGGTGGCGGCCGCGATCGCAAGGAACGCCACGGCGCGGAATTCCCAACGGGCCAGCCAACCGAGCCCGTGCTGCTCGGCAAAACGGAAGAGTCCTGGCAATAACATGAGCCAGGCGGCCAACGGCCCGTAAACCGCAAGCCAGCGCCAGGTCCGCCGCCAGGAAAAAACGCCGGCCAAAAGCAGGCCGAGCGCGCATTGACTGAAGAAAGCGAGGTTCGTCCATTCGGCGGCGAGGACGAAAAAGCCCGCGCCAACAATTAAGAGCTGGGAACTCCAATCCAGGTTGGATGGCGGTGTGCGCCACCGCAGCCAGGCGAGCAAAAAAATCCAGAGCATCGCCCCGGCTGCGGCGGGGAGCCATTGTTCTGAGGAGAGGTACCCTTCGGAGAACAGGGAATGCTGAACCAGCACGACCAGCGCGATCAGCCAGGTGGAGGCGGTGCGCTTTCGCGAGGCGTGAGCCCAGCGCTGGGCTGTGCCGTTGTCCCGGAGAAACGGCAGTTCGAACCGGACGATCACCCAGCAAACCAAGAGCGCGACAGCGCAGACGATCAGTTCCCCTTGCCATAATTCGAAATGGTGAAGTGAACCTGCCTCGAAAACAAAGCCGACGAGAGCGACCAGCGCCGGGAACAGAAAAATGGCTGCGCAGAATTGAGCCGGTTTCAGCCAGGCGCCGAAAAAAAAGAGCGCAACGCGCCAGCCGCAGATCAGCGCGAGCAAAGAATGGTCTTCGGCATTCCAGCCGGCTTGACTTGAGTGAGGTAGGAAAGGCGAAAAAACTTCGACGCGATTGCCGACGAAATCGAGTTCGATCGGCAGAACCCAAACGAACAGGAAAAAAATTTTCAGCCATTCGCCCCAGAATTGATTCCGGCGCATTGGCCGGAGCAGGACCCAACCGATGGCGACCCAGCCGACGGCCATGAGAAACACCGCCCCGCTCGCGGCGCCGGTGGCCAGCAGCAGAAAGCTGACGAGCAATTCCCATTCGGTGGCGAACGATGGCGCGACGGGGCCGGGTCCTGATTTTCTGAGGAGTTTAACCGCGAGAAACAAGCTGAAGGGGAAAAAAAGCAGAGAGCAAGTGAGCGCAGCGGGCCACGCGTTGTAAATTCCCCAACTCAAGAGCAGCAGGCCGAGGAATCCCAACCAAACGGTGAGCCGGAGGACCCATTGCCCTCGAATCGTGGGAAAGGTTGGCGGGACGCGCTGAGTCGGCGCGGAGAGTAGTTCGCTCGCTGCCAAGCGCCGGTAGGATGAGGAGAAGAGGAAAAACCCACAAGCACGGTTTTTTTTCCGTGCTTGCACAAAAATTCTTTCGGTGTAGGGTGTCGCGCTCGGCTGCCGCCTGCCTGGCCTCAGGTTTTGCCTGAGGAATTTGAAGGCTCAAATCCGCAAGCGGATTCAGGGTTTTCACGGATTGCCTCTCTCGGAGCTGTTTCCGTAAGCTTTTACTACCGAGAGAGGGAGACAAACCGATGAAAAGCAAACACGGTTTAGCAGATTATTTATGAGCAGGCTGGCATTGACTATCTCCGTCCTTTTCGCGGGATCTCTCGGGATCCACGCAGAACCATGGCGTCCGAATAACGCTATGCTTCAGGCGATCTCATCGGTGGAATCGGGGAACGGCCGCTTTCTTTACGGGGATGACGGGCATTCGCTGGGGGAATTCCAAATCTGCCAAAGAGCTTGGGATGACGTTTCAGCTTGGCGGCGTGTGCGCGGCTTGAGGACATATTCGTACACGCGGCATGTGTTTGATGCTCGGGTGAACCGGTTGTACGCCTCCGATTATCTCACGCTCCTGCAGCAGCAACTTGCCACAAGGCTGAAGCGGCCTCCCACCATCGGCCAAATTTACGCGGCCTACAACATGGGCTTTTCCTCGTTCGCGGAATGCGGCTTCCGAGTTTCGCGCGTGAATGCAGGGACGGCCAGGAAATGCCGCGACATCGAGCGCATGGTGCGCGAGGCCGACCGCCAGGTGGCGTTTAATCGCTGATTCGGGGGGAACTGCCCCTGTCGAATTCTTTTCCGGTTGCTCCGTGGCATGGCGCTTCGGGGAATGCCCGACCAGCTGAGTGGTAAATCTTCCGCCACAAGAAACATCCACAAGCCCGATTGCCACAAGCCCCTCCATTTTTTTTAATGGCGGGAAGCAAATCCGGCGTCACTCAGCCGGACCAAGAATTTACGTCCATGCAAGCAACCGAGGGCGACAAGCCATCCACAGCAGTCGAATTGCTCAGCTTCTGGCGTCTTAGCGAACGTCCGTTCGAAGCGACCTGGGACACCCGCTTTTTTTTTCGGACGGAAGAACAGGACGAAGCTTTCCATCGGCTGAATTTTCTCGTGGCCGAAGAAAGCATGCAGATGGGGATGGTGACGGGTGAAATCGGCTGCGGAAAAACTCTTCTGCGAGCGCTCTTCGCGGACCAGCTCGACTCGACCCGCTTCGAGCCGGTTGTGCTCGAAAATTCCGGGTTCAGTTTTGAAGACTTGCTCGGCGCGATGCTGCGGAGTTTGGGGGTTGAGTTTGACCGAACGGATCGGTCGAAGCTGAACCGGTTTCTGTTGTTCCGCGAAAAGGTCGAAGAGGTTTACGACGATGACCGGCACTTGGTGGTGTTGTTTGATGAAGCTCAGGAGATGGATCGGGCGACGCTCAACGAGATCAAGCAGCTCACCAATCTCAATGGCGACGCGGAGAATTATCTAACTGTCATTCTCTTCGGCCAGCCGGAACTGCGCCGGCGCGTGCTGCGGGTTCCTGCGATCGATCAGCGGATCAGCCTGCGGTTTCATCTGCCGCCGCTGAACAGCGAGGACACGGCGGAATATTTGCGGCACCGCCTTCTCGTCGCGGGGCATCCGACTGGAAATCTCTTTGCCGAGGATGCGGTGGAGCTCGCCTTTCAAGCGTCAGGCGGGATTCCCCGCGAACTCAACCGCATCGCCAAGCTTTCGCTCGAAGTCGGCTGGCTCAAGGAGCTCCCGGTTATTTCGAGAAGCATCGTCAGCGCGGTCATCACCGATTTGCAACGGCACCAGAAATTTGTTCCCCATGAGCGAGGAGTTTGAATTTAATTTTAGCGAGCTGCGGAAGAAACGCCGCCGGGCTGGAGGCAATTCGCGTCGAAGCCATCGCGGGGCGCCACGGGCTGAACCGCTCGAAGACGGAGCGAGCGGCGGTTTTATTGAGAACGGCGCGGCCGATTCTCCTGGCCCGAGCGAGCGAACCTTTTCACTGCCGATCGACCCGTGGCGTTTTTTGGACGCGCTGCGGACCCGATGGCATTGGATCTTTTTAAGCGCCGTCGTGATGGCGTGGTGCGGGTTCATGCTCGGCTTCTGGAAAGCCAATTACAAAGTCAGCTTCGAATTGATGCGGCGGACGACCATTGGGGTTGCGCCGACGCCGGGCAACCAGAGCGATGCCATTTCCGGACGCGATATTTCGCTGGACGCGCTTGCCGGCTTGATTCGCTCGCCGGCGCTGCTCGAAACGGTTTGTTCCAATGCCGCTGCGCTCAACCTCCAGCTCACGCCGCATGACCTGCAGAAGATGGTCGAGGCCATGCCGACGCGAAACCCTGATCTCGTCCAAGTGCAAATGAAGCGGACCGGCAGTGTCCGGCAGGCGATCACGCTGGCGAATGTGTTTGCGACGAATCTGATCGAGTTCACCCGCGGCCTGCAGCAGGCGGACATGTTCCAGATCAGCCGGGCGATCTTGCAGAAGAAGAAACAAGTGGACGATGACCTGGCTGCGGCGAACGAGGAGCTCAAAACGTTTTTGGCGCGCGGCGCGCACATCGACGTGAGCAAAGAAGCGCAAGCGTTCCTGGGCCAGGTCGAAGGGGTGGAGAAACAGATTCAAGAGGCGAAACTCCAATTGCACATGCTGGACGCGAAGCTGGCGATCGCCCGCAAAAATCCCGCCTCGGACGAATTGAGCGCGGCGCGGCAGCGGTTGAACGAACTGAAATTAAAGTACACGCCGGAGCATCCGGAGTACAAAATGGCCGTGGCGATGATCACCGAACTCGAGCAGCAAGCCGCGGTTGCCGTCACAAATGCCCCGCCGCTCCCGCGCAGCGCCCAGGAAACCGCCTCAAACCGTTTTGGCAATCCGTGGTCGAACCTGCAGATGGACCGCATCCTCCTGACGAACCAACTGGGGCAGCTTGAAATCATTTCTTCAAATCTTCAGAAAAAAGCCGGAGCGCTGTCCGAAGCCACCGTGGATTACGCGCTGTTGAAGTCGAAAGTCGATGCCTTGGAAGCGATGAGTGCGACCCTCGAAAATAAACGCCGCGAGACGGACATGTTCAAAAAGGATGCGGCTGGCTACTACGATTTGTTTTCGCCCGCGCAAGCGGCTTCGCTCGATCCGACCGGGCGCTGGCTGCGGATTGCGTTGCTCGCGATTCTCGGCGCGTTCGTGGGATCGATGGGCGCCACGGGTTTGGTGCTGGCTGGTGAAGCGACCGACGCGCGGATCAAAACCATAGGTGACGTCACGCGCATTACCGGGCTGCCGGTCTTGGCGACGCTGGGCGACCTGACGAAGATGGATCCAACCGAGCAGGTGAACTGGGCTTTCCGGACCTTGACGATTTTGAAAGGAAAGCTGAACGCCGCCAACGGCCACAGTCTGGTCTGCGGGGTTATTTCCGCGGAGCACGGAGAGGGACGATCCACTTGGATCAATCTGCTCGTGAGCGCCGCGAGCCAGCGCGGGTTCCGCGTCCTGACGGTCGACACGCGGCCGATTGCGCCGGAAGCCGAGAACGAACCGCAGCCGGTCCATGTGAATGGCGACGCCGCCCCGAATGGGAATGGCGAAATTTCTCAATTGCCTGCGCCCGCGCGCCGGCTCCTCCTCTCGTCCCAAGTCTTGGCGCGTCCGTCCGAGATTGCCGCACAATTGGACGATCCCGACGCTCAGCCGGTCGTTCACATCCCGCTGCCAGGCTGGGTTTGGAATTTAGAGCGCCGGAAGCAATGGCAATCCGCGCTCAAACAATGGCGCGAGATCGAAAACCTCGTTTTGCTCGTCGAATTGCCGCCGGCCTCGCAGCCCGAATCGTTGCTGCTGGCCGAAAATCTGCCTCAACTCGTCTGGCTTTCTTCGAGCGGAACTTCATCAGTCGCGGAGACAAAGGCCCACCTGGAAACGCTGCGCCACGCCCGCTGCAATTTGGTCGGCGCGGTTCTGAACCGCGCGCCGGCCGGCAAATGGCGGCGGCGCTTTTCGCACTGGTTCGGAACGGGCGCAGCGGCGCTGCTTCTGTTATGCGGGGCGGTTCAGGCCCAAGTGACAAACAGCCTGCTGGGTGGCCCGGCGCCGCGCGAAACAAACTTGTTGTTCTCCGCGAGCAATTCCATCCGCCGATACCCGTGGCAAGAGCGACTCACGCTTGGGCCTGGCGACGTGGTGAATATTGCGCTCTACAAATATCCGGAGCTCAGCCGGACAAATCTGTTCGTCGGCCCTGATGGCCGGCTGAGCTATTTGCAAGCGCAGAACATCGAGGTGGCCGGGCTGACCATCGATGAGTTGCGGGAGAAGCTCGATCCGCTGTTGGCGAAGTACTATCCCGTGGCGCAGACGATCGTCACGCCGGTTTCGTTCAACAGCAAAAAATATTTCATGCTCGGGAAGATCAACGCCCAAGGGGCGTACCGGCTCGACCGGCCGCTCACGATTGTCGAAGCCGTGGCGCGGGCGCATGGGCTCGAAACAGGGTTGCTCGAGCGGCGGACGGTCGAGATGGCGGATCTTTCGCGAAGCTTTCTGATTCGCGACGGCCAGAAGCTTCCGGTCGATTTCGAAAAGCTTTTTTTAGATGGCGACCTTTCCCAGAACATCGCGCTGCAGCCGAACGATTACCTCTATTTTGCCTCGGCCAACGAAAACCAAATTTACGTGCTCGGCCAAATATTAAACCCGGGAGTGGTGGTTTACGTTCCGAACAGCTCGTTAATCGCGGCGATCACTTCGCGCGGCGGTTTCACGCAGAAGGCATACAAGAAGAAAGTTCTGGTGGTGCGCGGTTCTCTGCGTGACCCTGAAACATTCGTGGTGGATGTCGATGGGATTTTGGAAGCGCGTTTGCCTGATTTCAAATTGCAGCAGCGGGATATCGTTTACGTGAGCATCAGGCCATGGTCGAAAGTGGAAGACCTGCTGGACGAAGCGGGGCAAGCATTCGTCGAGGCGGCGGTGGCGTCGTGGGCGGGCGTCAACATCGGGCCGATCATCAAGCGGCCATTTGTTCCGAGTTTGTGATTTTGAGCATGGGTTATGGGGCTTCTTAGGATTCAGGGAAAAACAAATCATTCGCCTGCGGTCGCAGCGCAGGCTTCGTCCTCTTGCACCGTGCCGCGGGTGCATGCTTCGCCTCGGCTCGCCAGTAGTCTCGCCCCACCAAAGATGCGTGGTTTCGTGCATGCGTCGTCTCGGCTCGCCAGCAGTCTCGCCCCACCTGAATGGCCAGGCGCGCGTTCGGCGGGGCGAGCGTGCCCGCGGGCCGCATGGTTCACGGAAAGCTTCCTCGCGACGATCCTTGGTCTTCTCTTCGTTTTTGTGGCCGGCTGCAAAACGACGCTGCCCGGACCGAAATTCGACGCGCGCTCTCCGCACCCTTCCGCCCTCACGAATTTTAATTCAGTCAGCTTGACGAATCAGCTCGATCCGGCGTTCCTCCGAGCGCCGACCAATCTGTTTACGCTTGGCCCGGGCGACACGATCGAGATTGAGATTTTCGGCGAGCCCGGAAGTCGAGCGACGGAAACGGTTGGCCCGGATGGAAAGATCTATTTTTACTTGTTGCACGGACTGGATGTGTGGGGCTTGACCCTGCCCGAAACGAAAGCCGCGATCGAACGCGAACTGAAAACACTGATAAAAACCGAGCCGCAGGTTGGCGTGACCCTGAGGGGGGTCGAGAGCAAGCGGGTTTGGATTCTGGGCCGCGTGGCGAATTCGGGAATCTTTTCGTTGGGGACTCCAATGACTTTGCTGGAAGCGTTGTCGATGGCAGGAGGAACTCGCAGCGCCAGCGAATCCGGAACCACCACGGAACTGGCGGATCTCCATCACAGTTTTATTATTCGAAACGGCAAAATCCTTCCGATCAATTTCAATGAACTCCTGCGGCGCGGGGACATGCGCGAGAATATTTACCTCGAACCGGATGATTTTATTTATTTGCCGCCCGCTTCGTCGCGCGAGATTTACGTGCTCGGAGCGGTTCGAGCGCCGCAAGCGGTGAGCGTCGGTGAACCGCCGACTTTGCTCGCGGCAATCGCAGCCGCGGGTGGACCGATCAAAAATGCCTACGAATCGCACGTTGCGATCGTGCGCGGGTCGCTCACGCACCCGGAGATTGCGATCGTCGATTACAACGCGATCAAACGGGGCAAGGCCACCGACGTCCTGCTCGAGTCGCATGACATTGTGTATGTGCCGCTGAGCCCGTACCGGTTCCTGACGAAGTATGCGGACTTGATCGTGACGACTTTTGTTCGCGCGATTGCGATCAATGAAGGGGCCAGAGCCGTTTCCGAAAACGTCACGCCGGTCGGAGTGGGGATCAACATCAACCCCATTAATGTGATTCCCGTTGCGCCGACGCGGTGAAACGCCGTCGCCACGACTCCGGACGGTTGACGAAGTCATGTAACGCTCGGATGAGCCATGACGAGGAGCGCGTCGGCGGTGCTTGGCGTTCTTTCATCTAACCTGCGCGAGAAAATCGCCCGAGAGAAGCGGCAGCTTCATGACAACTCAACAATCTCATGCCTCTCATCCTCAGGTAACCGGGCCGGATCCGCCTCCAAATACAACTCAACCGCTTCGCGAATATTCTGGAGAGCCTCCTCGCGTGTCTTGCCTTGTGACCAGCAGGATCGAAGCGCCGGGCAATGGGCAACGTAAAACCCGTCCTCGCCCCGCTCAAGAATGACTTTGACCTTCATGACCGCACCATACGCACCCAGGACAGCGCGTCAATGACGAGAACTTCGCCGAGGGGTTCCCTCGATCCGCCGTGAGCTTCCGAGCGGGTTTTCCCACAAGAAACCGGAAGCGTTCGGCAAGCAATGATTGGAGGTTCGGGGCGAAGTGTTGATCCTCGACTCTTGTTTCGCTCACGAACTTTTAATACGCTCGAACTGTTCTCAGGCTGTTTAATCTCAATCCCCAATGCCTATGTCTGCAAAAACCCGTCTGACTCGACGCCAATTCATCAAAGCCGGCTCGCTCGCCGCCGCTCCCTTCATTTTGCCTTCGCACGTCTGGGCCGCTGAAACAAAACCGAACGATCGGATCACGATGGGATTTATCGGCGTCGGCACGCAAGGGCGAGGGTTGCTCAACGGATTTCTCCGATTCAAAGACGTGCACGTGGTCGCCGTTTGTGATGTCGACACCACCCGGCGCGAGAACAGCAAAAAGACGATTGAAGATTACTACGCGAAAGAAGCGGGCTCGAATTATAAGGCCTGCGACCAGCACAAGGACTTTCGCGAGCTGATCGCGCGCAAGGATATCGACGCCGTTTGCATCGCCGTTCCGGATCATTGGCACGCGATTCCGGTGGTGGCCGCTTGCGAGGCTGGGAAAGACATCTATTGCGAAAAGCCGCTGTCACTCACGATTTATGAGGCCCGCGCCATGGCCAACGCGGTTCGGAAACACAACCGGGTTTTTCAAACCGGGAGCATGCAACGTTCGAGCCGGGAGTTTCACAAAGCCTGCGAGCTGGTCAGGAACGGCCGGATTGGCAAAGTTCAGGTCGTCCTCGTCGATGTGGGCGGGCCTTCCAAATGGTGCGATTTGCCCGAGGAAACTCTCGAGCCGGGGCTCGATTGGAACATGTGGCTCGGTCCCGCGCCGCTCCGTCCTTACAATTCGGTGCTCGCGCCGCGCGGCGTGCACAAACATTTTCCGAACTGGCGAAATTATCGGGAATATTCCGGGGGCGGGATGACGGATTGGGGAGCGCACCATTTTGACATCGCGCAGTGGGGGCTTGGGATGGACGAAAGCGGCCCGGTTGAGATCATTCCGCCGGAGGATCCGAAGGCGCAAAAAGGAGTGAGGTACGTGTATGCCAACGGCGTTGAGGTCATTCATGGCGGCGGCGGCGGCGTGACGTTCGTCGGCACGGAAGGCCGGATTTTCGTCAATCGCGGCAAATTCAAAGCGGAGCCGGAATCGATTGCGGAGGAGCCGATCCCTGAAAATGGCGTGCACCTGTACAAGAGCACGAATCATCAACGCGATTTCCTGGACTGCATCAGGAGCCGGAAACGGCCGATCTGCGACGTCGAGGTCGGCTGCCGGTCTGTGACCGTTTGTCACCTTGGCAATCTGGCGTATTGGAACCACCGCAAGCTCCGTTGGGATCCGGCGAAAGAACGCTTTATCGGCGATGCCGAAGCGAACACATGGCTGAACCCGCCGAAGCGCGAGCCATGGAAAGTGTGACCCGTCCATTTCGGATTGCGGATTGCGGATTGCGGATTTGCATTTTGAGCTGCTGGGAAGCGCTCTTGGTCTAGGACTCCTCCGGTTGTTTGCGTCCAGCAAATAACCGGAGGATCTGCTTTTAAAGGGTTTTGGAAACTCGCAGCCGCCGAGGGGGCGGGAACCATCAACCAGGTGCGGCGCTTTGTCCGCCTCGTCACCTCGGCGGCTACTTTTGTTCGTCTGGGCCAGATCATCGACAGCTCGAAAAACAAAAACGAATTGTCACTCCGGTTCGCGGTGGCTAAGTTCGACGGCGGCCCAGCTGAGCACCACAGTCGGCCGCCGCATGTCACCCGTTTCGCGAACAGATACCGAGAGCAGTCCGGGGGGAGCGTGGTTCGCGACGACCCAATGGCGCATTGTGCTGGATGCAGCCGCTGAGAGTTCGCCCGAAAGCTCAGCGGCTTTGGAAAACCTCTGCCGGATCTATTGGTATCCGGTCTATTCGTACATTCGTTGGCGGGGGCATGACGCTCATGCCGCTCAGGATTTAGCCCAGGAATTTTTCGCGCAGCACCTGGCGAAAAATTTCATCGCCCGGGTTGATAAATCGAAAGGTAAATTCCGAACTTACCTATTGACTCTGCTGAACCACTTTCTGGTTAACCAATGGGAAAGTGCCCGGGCGAAAAAGCGTGGAGGCCAACTCTCGTTTGTGTCCCTGGACGACGAAGCGGCTGCGCAACGGCATTTTGGCGAGCCCGTCTCGAACCTGGCGCCCGAGGAACTCTTCGACCAACGTTGGGCCCTCACGGTGTTCGAACACGCGCTCAATGTCGTGCAGGGAGAATTTGTCACGGCTGGAAAGGAGGAACAGTTCCGCTGCCTGAGGGAATTTTTGGAAGGTGATCGCGAGGCTGGCGGATACGCGGATGCCGCCGCGAGATTGGGGCTTTCAGCCGGAGCGGTGGCGGTCGCGGTGCACCGGCTGCGCCAGCGGTTTGGTTGCGCGCTTCGCATGGTAGTCGAGCAAACCGTCCTTGATCCGGCAGACGTGGATGCGGAAATCCGGCATTTGCTCCGCGCGATGACGCTGTGATCCGCGGGAGATTCTTTTCAATCCAGGAGAGGCGGGTCGAGGGTGCTGACGAGCCGGACGACAGCTTAAAACCTGGACACGAAAGGCTCGCGGGCGGTTAGGCGTTTACGCTTCATTCAACCGCAGTGCTGTAATGCCGCCGGGGCAATTCTGTTTTAACCAGTGGCAATGACACCGACGCGACGCTGTCCAAAGTGCGGCACTGAACTCGCCGGCCTTGCTGCGCAAGGACTCTGTCCGGTTTGCACCGCGCAATTTTTAAAGCGATTAGTTCCCGATGAGCTGCCGAGTTTTCGCCCGACAGAGCCATGCTCCGAGAATGCGAGCGCCGCGACTGCGCTTGAGTCGCGCAGCCGACGTCGCGTTGGAGACTACGAGTTGATCGAGGAGATCGCCCGCGGCGGAATGGGAGTGGTCTACAAAGCCCGTCAGATTAGCCTGAATCGGGTGGTGGCGATTAAGATGATCCTGGCCGGACCGTTTGCGCGCGAGTCGGTGATTCAACGTTTCCGGCTCGAAGCAGAGGCGGCCGCTGGGCTGCGGCATCGCCACATCGTTCCCGTTTATGAAGTCGGGGAAAATGAAGGCCAACCGTTTTTCGCCATGGCTTACGTGGATGGGCGCAATTTGGCTGAATGCGTTCGAACGGGGCCGATGCCGCCGGAGGAGGCGGCTGAGTGCGTTCAGAAAATTGCCGAAGCCATTTACTTCGCACACCAGCGGGGAATCATTCACCGGGATTTAAAACCGTCCAATATTCTCCTGGACAAAGCGGGCGAGCTGCACATCACGGATTTTGGTTTGGCCAAACGATGCGGCCTGGCGACGGAAACTGAGCTGCCCGGGGAGGAAAGCTTATCCGCCGAGGACCGATCTCAAGCTCAGATCACAGCCACGGGCGAATGGTTTGGCTCTCCGAATTATTCACCGCCGGAGCAACTGTTTGGCCGGCGCGGCGCGATGGGCGTCCACAGTGATATCTATTCGCTGGGAGCGATCTTGTATCACCTCATCACCGGAAAACCACCTTTCGCGGCGGCGACGTTGGACGAAACTCTGACGAAGGTGAGCAGCGAAGAACCCGCTTCGCCACGCTCGCTTTGTCCGGTTGTCCCGGCGGATTTAGAAACGATTTGCCTGAAGTGTTTGGAGAAGGAACCGAGCCGGCGGTATCAGTCGGCGCATGAGCTGGCCGAGGAGCTAGGCCGCTTTTTGCGCGACGAACCGATCTTGGCGCGATCCGCCGGCCTCCTGGAAAAAAGCTGGCGCTGGCGCCGGCGCAATCCTGGGCTCGCCAGCTTGGGTTTGACTACGGCCGTTCTCTTCATGGCGTTCCTCATTGGAGCGCCCGTGGCGCTTTATCGGATTCAGCAGGAAAGCAAACAGGCCAAGCAGAGCGCCGAGGCGCGGCGGCAGCAACTCGTGCGTTTTGATGTCGCGAACGGAAATCGGTTGGCATCCGAAGGCGATCCGTTGAGTGCGTTGCCGTGGTTCGTCGCGGCGCTGCAATTGGAAACTGGTTTTCCGGGCCATCCAGAGGCGCATCGCACGCGGATCGAGTTTCTGTTGCAGAGTTGCCCCACGCTCGTGCAACTCCTGTCGCAGAGCCGCCGGCGTGACGATCCGAACTATGGCAAGCTAGGCGGCGCGCGATTTTCCTCCGACAGCCGCCAAGTGGCCACGTTGGCGTCCGTGCGCGGTCAGGACGGAATTTCGGTTGGAGAAGTCATTGTTTGGGACGTGGGGAGTGGGAAGCCGGTTTTCCCGGCGCTTCGTCAGCCGGGAGACATCTTTTACGTCGATTTCACTCCGGACGGAAAGCGGCTCTTCACCACCAGCGGAATGATCGAGAACGGCGTTGCGGTGAGCGGCCAGGCGCGGGTGTGGGATGCAAAAACCGGGCGCCCGATTGCTGGCCCATTTGAGCATCGTGGCGTTGTCTTCCATGCTGCAGTGAACAGTGACGGCTCGAATCTCGCGACCGCAACGCGCCGTTTCCAAGGGGAAGATAGCTTGGGAAGTGAAGCGTTCGTGTGGACGCTCGGCAGCACGAATTCCCCTGGCGTCAGGTTGCCGCACGTTGGAGAAGTATGGGGCGCCTGGCTCGCGCCCCACGCGCCCCGCGCGGTCACGGCGGAGTTGCAACGGACGGGCCATGGCGCGCACCTCGGATTTTATGCCCGTCTGTGGGATTCATCGAATGGCCGGCTGCTGCAACCGGCTTTGGCGGTTCGTGGTTTTGCGCGCGATGTTCGTTTTCGCCCGGATGGAGTCCGGATGGTGACGGTGACAAGCGGGAAGCCTGGCCAAGCGTTTCTTTGGGATATCGAGAAGGGGCAACCGTTGGCTCCGACGCTGACCCACACCGAGGCTGTGATCAACGCGGCTTTCAATGACGACGCGACCCGAGTGGTGACAGCGAGCTTGGATTCTTCTGCGCGCGTTTGGGACGCGCTCACGGGAGCGGCTTTGACTCCGCCGCTGCTGCACAAACAAGGCGTTTGCCACGCGGAGTTCAGTCCGGATTCGCGGCGAGTTGCCACGGCGAGTTTTGACTTTACCGCCCGGGTGTGGGACGCGACGAGCGGGGCGCCGCTCACGCCGCCGTTGCACCACAGCGACGTCGTGCGGCAGGTGAGTTTTAGCCCCGATGGGGAACTGTTGCTCAGCAGCAGCACGGATCAGATCACCCGTCTGTGGAAACTTCACCAGAATGAAACTTCGGTGATGACACTCGCGCACGCAGCCACGGTTTGGCACGCCGAGTTCAATGCCGACAGCCGGCTGTTGCTCACGGTCAGCCAGGATGGGACGGCCCGGGTCTGGGACGTGTCCACCGGTAAACCGATTTCGCCCCCGCTCAGGCACGGGGGTCCGGTTTTCTATGGTTGTTTCAGCCCGGATGGCCGTCTCGTGGCAACTGCCAGCGCAGATCGCACGGCGCGGATCTGGGATGCTGTCTCGGGGCAAGCAGTGACTCCGCCGCTCGAGCATTCATTCAGCGTCTGGCACGCGCAGTTCAGTTCCGATGGAAAGCGTCTGGCGACTTCCAGCGGCCCTGGGCACTGGAAATATTTCGCGGTGAAAGGCGCCTGGGCGCCGCCGAACGGTCACGATCCCGAGCCAGAAACCAATTTTGGTGAGGTCAAAATCTGGGATGTGGCAACTGGCCAATTGGCCGCTCCAGTGTTGCGACACGCCAACACGCCAACCCGCGCCGAATTCAGTCCGGACAATCGTCAGGTTTTTACGATCGGTCATGATCATACCGCCAGGGTTTGGAATGCTGCGACAGGTGAATTATTGAGAAAACCTGTCGAGCTCGGTTGCAAACTCATCGCGGGCAAATTGAGCCGTGACGGGCGACACATGGCCGCGAGTTGCGGCGATATGGCGGGAACGATATCCAGAGTCATGCTGTTAAATGCGGCCACGGGCGAACTCGAGCGGCCGTCCTTAGCCCATCCGGATGTTGTGGCGTCGGTTGATTTCAGCCCGGACGGCGAAAGAATCGTGACCGGATGTTGGGACGGGGCGGCCCGCATTTGGGATTCCAAGACGGGACAACTCGCCTGCGTTCCGATGCGGCATGGCGGACAACTCTATGGCGCGGTTCTAAGTCCTGATGGCTTGTTCGTGGTGACGGCGAGTTCAGCGAACAGCGCCCGAATCTGGGATGCCATGACAGGCGAACCTGTGACCGAACCGCTGCCGCATGGCGGTCCGGTTTTGGAGGCGGCCTTCAGCCTGGACGGCCGCTGGCTGGTGACCTCCTGTGTGGATGGAAAAGCCCGGCTTTGGAAGCTCCTTCCGTTTGAAATTGCTTCGGAAGACTTGCCCGCCGTCAGCGAGGTCCTCTCTTCACAAACCCTCGATGCTTCCGGGGCGAATCTCCAACCGCTCGAGGCCGAGGCAGTCCAGCGCGCCTGGAACATTGTTCGGTTCAAATACCCGAATTTGTTCTCGGCCCGGCGCTGATTCCTTTTCGTTTGTAATACTCGAGTTTATTTCCTGTTTACAACCTTGAGGACGCGAACTGCGCGGTGGATCCCAAGTGGATGACAGAGGCGTGGTGCGTCTTGAATAACTCCGTCACGCTGATGAACTCGAAGCAGGCCCCGGTGAGATCTCTTTCAGCCCCGCTTGTTTTCATGGCTTTTCTAATCGTCCACGTTCTTAACGAAATCGATGCGAGCGCTGCTTCTTTGATTTTTCACACCGATTCCGGCGCCGGCGAGTGGGCCAATGCAGGCAACTGGTTCATGCAGTCTAACGGCCAAGGAACCAGTTCGATCGTGATTGCTCCTCAAGCTGCTTTCGCGATCACGGGCAGCGAGCGGAAACGTTTTCAGCAAGGGCGGATTGTGAACAAAGGGAGCGCCACGTGGTCAGGGACGGGTTCGCTCGACATGACGGCCGGGTCTGTTTTCAGCAACGAAGGTGATCTCCAGATTCTCAACGACGCGGCCGTGGCTTGGTTCGGAGGTTCGCCCCTGCCGCTCTTTTCAAACAGCGGAACGCTGCGGAAGATTGCGGGGATTGGCATCACAGTCTTCGAAGTGGCTTTTGAGAATGCCGGCACGCTCCGGCGGGAAGCCGGTGTGATCGAGTTTGGAAATTCCTTCACCCAAACTGGCGGCGAAACCGTCCCGTTGGGCGGCGTCATTCGCTCGCAAAAGCTGATGGAATTCCAGGGCGGGCGGCTCAGCGGCCCGGGCACGATCCAAGGCTCGATCACGATGAATGGGGTCCTTGCTTTGGAAGGTGGCGGAGAGCCGCTCAATGTGAGCGGAGATTATCAACAGACGGTGGCCGGAACGTTTGAGTTGCGGAATTTCGGGAGCAACAGTCGCATCGCTCTGAATGTCGCTGGAAAAGCTAACTTGGCGGGCGGATTCGCGTTTTTCGCCAGTCCGGGATTTCAGCCGGCGGATGGGGCGCGATTCAGCGTTGCCAGTTTCCTGACGGGGAGCGGCAGTTTTGCGCGCCTGCACGGATTGTATCTTGGGAAAGGCCTCACGCTGCATCCCGAGTTGTCGGCGACGACGCTCGATCTGGTGGCGTCGGTTCAACCGCTCACCAGACCGCAAGTTTCCTTCGACCTTGGCAGTAATCGTTCTGAACTGCGGTTGGTCTTTCCAAGCATTCCAGGGCAGCCCTACCGGATCGAAGCGTCCGACGATCTGGTGCATTGGGAGACGGTCTTCTCCGGTGAATCATCCGAGGCGACCACTTCGTTCGCCGTGCCGCTTGGGAGTTCGTCGCATCCTTACCGTTTCTTCCGCACGAATCAGGACTAGGGAAATGCATATGAGAAGGTTCTTCATTTTGTTGGTGGCGTGGATCGCCACGGAGTTCGCGGCCGAAGGCGCGACGTTCACGGTCACGACCACGAGCGACGGGGAGACGCCAGGCACTTTGCGCCGGGCGATTCTTGATGCGAACGCCGCTCCGGGCGCTGATGTAATCGAGTTCAAAATCGCGAGCGGGCCGCAGATCCTCACGATTCGCTCGAACTTGCCGGCGATTACGGAGGCGGTGGTGGTTGATGGCGCAACGCAGCCTGGGTTTTCTGGAATGCCTCTGATTAGCATTCGTGCACGCGACGCGAGCAGTTCGACCGAAGACCGAGGGCTTTGGATTACGGGCGATAACAGCACGATCCGCGCGCTCGACTTTCAAAATTTTACGTCGCGTTCCCCTGGCGCCGGCATCGTGATCAGCGGGAACAGCAACACCATCGTGGGATGTTTCATTGGCACGGACAACCTTGGCACGACTCTGGTGAACAACCGGGGCGGCATCCTGATCGACAATGGAGCATCGAACCAGATCGGCGGGACCAACGTTGCGGACCGAAATTTGATCTCGGGAAACAGCTTCTACGGCCTTTTCGTTTCCGGCGCCGCTGCGCGCGGCAATCGATTGGCTGGAAATTATATTGGGCTCGGGCCGAGCGGCACGAATTTGGTTTTCAGCGGTGGGAGCGGAGTGGTGATCAGCAACGCCCCGGGAAATATTATCGGAGGCATTAATCCAGGCGAGGGGAACGTGATCGCCGGGCATGGGGTGAACCAGATTCTCATTCAGGGAAATGGCGCTGGCGGGAATGTGGTTCAGGGAAATTATGTTGGATTGGGCACGGACGGGAACAGCTTCTCGACGTCGCCGGCTTTGAGTTCAGGCGTCGTGATTGAAGATGCCGCGCAAACGCTCGTCGGCGGGACCACCGCGGCCGCTCGGAACGTGATTTCTGGATTAAAGACGGGGATTTCGCTGACGAGCGCCGGCACGACCGGGACAATCGTACAAGGGAATTATATCGGCACATCAATTAGTGGCGTGAGCGCGATCGCCAACGGCGTCGGCGTGTCGATCGTCAACGGATCGGCGAAGAACATTCTGGGCGGCACGGTCGCTGGCGCTGGCAATGTCATCGCGGGAAATCAAAACCAGAACGTTTTCATCGACCACGCGCCGGACAACTCGATTCAGGGGAACTTTATTGGAGTTGATTCATCCGGATTACGAGGGTTGGGCAACTGCTTTATTTCGCTGGAGATTGCCTCGAATGGGAACGTTGTTGGGGGTGGGACTCCCGCAGCGCGCAATGTAATTGGCGGCGCCAATCGCGGCATTCAAATCGAGGGCGCGATCAGCAATAACGTCGTTCAAGGAAATTTCATCGGCGTGGGAAGCGATGGCACGACCCGAGTCGGCGTGAGCGGGGCGGGCCTCCTGGTTTATGGCGCCGCCTCCAACATGATCGGAGGTTTAAAAACGGGCGAAGGAAATTTGATCTCAGGCTGCTCCGCTGATGCAGTTCTCGTAGGCGGTTCGGGAGGGTCTTTTGGAACGCCCGCCGCGAACAATCAGTTTCTCGGAAATGCCATCGGTTCGGACACCTCCGGCCTAGCCGAGATCGCGCAGAAGCTTCTGCCGCGCGCGCTCAATTCCACAATTGGATTGAAAGCGAGCGCCCCTCTGAGCGGGCCGGGCAATGGGTTGAACGGAATTCTGATTCTGACAGCGAATGACAATCTATTTCGCTATAACCTGATTTTTAATCCGGGCACGTCTTCACCCGCGAATGGAATCCAACTGAACATCGGGACGCGAAATCGGATCTCGGCCAATAACATTTATGGAATCCGGAATCCAGGCATTCCGATTGACATCAATGCCGATGGATTTAATGCGAACGACGCCGGCGACGCGAAGGCCCCGCAGAATCATCCTGTTCTTACCGCGGCAGAACAGCTCTCCTCGACCGCGATCCGCGTCACGGGAACACTCAATTCCGCGCCAAACACTTCTTACGTTCTGGAATTTTTCCGCGCCGGTGAAATCTTGAATTTCGGCTTGGGAGCGGGAGGAACGTATTTCGGTTCGGGCACGGTCATGACGGATGGGAACGGCGACGCGAAATTCAGCCTCGATCTCGACGATGCCACGCTTTCCACGAGGAGAACAACCGGGGCGAACGGTCGGCGCAACGTTGCTTTGGCCACCCCGAATCCATCCGGCAATGAGATGTTTGTGAGCGGGACCGCGACGCCGATCACTTTCGTGATCTCTCCCGAAGACATCAACACCTCAGAGATGGGCCCCGCTATTTCCGTCGTGCCAGGCGTGACGTTGCCGCCGCTTTCCGCGGGGAACTTCATCTCTTCCGGAACCGGCGCCGATCCGGTCAATACGTTCACCGGGGAACTGGTGGAGGTGTTGCCGCCCGATCTTTCGCTGGGGGGCCCGCTGCCGTTGTTTCTTCAACGGTACTATGCGTCCGGCCTCAAACGCAGCGGCGTGAATGGCCGGTTGGGCGATAACTGGGTCCACAATTTTGAGTGGATGCTCACAGTGACCGGGGGCGCCGTCACTATCGTGAGCGACCGCGGCCGGTTCATTACGTTCACGAACAATAATGGGGCGTGGGTTTTAACCGGCAAAACTGACATTCCATTTCAACTCGCTTCAACCGACGGCAATCTGCTCCTGGGCGATCCGCGCACGCGGCTTATCTACACGTTCAACAGCTCCGGCCAGTTGATTTCCATAGCTGACGGAAAAGGCAATGCGTTGGCTCTCACCTACACCAACGGTGGCTTGACAAAAGTCGAGGACGGATTGGGCCGGGCGCTTTCATTCAGTTACGATGCGTCCGGGAGTCTGGCCAGTGTCAGTGACGGGACGCGGTCGATTGTTTTCAGCCACGTGGACGGCCTTCTCACATCGGTCCGAGATGCATCCGGGGCTGTGACGGCTTACACCTACGATAGCGGCAATGCCGCCAAAGGATTGTTGACTGGGACCACGCTGCCCGAAGGAAACACCCCGTTTGCGCAAAGCTGGACGTCCGATGGCAAGGTAGCCACTCAAACCGAGGCGGGCGTCCACGTGACAAAGTTCACCTATTCGAACGATACAACTTCAGTCCAGCATCCCGACGGCGGAGTTTTCCAGCATGTTCACACCGCTTCGGGAGAGCTGAAAAGCTACCGCGACGAAGACGGTCACACGATGGCGTTTGGTTCGAATGCGGATGGCCAGCGTTCTACGATTACCGACCGATTGGGCCGCGCGACCGGTCTGAGCTATCATGCACAGAGCGGCCGGCTCGCGATGCTCGTCAATGCGGACGGAACGGCCATTTCCTATCAATACGTTCCGCGGACTTTCGGCGGCATTACGCTTTGGGGCTTGCACCAGATTAGTTATCCCGACGGAACCAGCGAGACGTACGAACGCGATGCGGGGGGGAATATCGTCATGCGCACCGACCGCAGTGGAAAAAGCTGGCATTTTACTTTCAACAATCGCGGCCAGATGCTGACTGCTGAAAATCCATCGGGCGGCAAAATCAGTTTAACCTACAACCCGGACGGAACGATGGCATCCCGCCGCGATTCCGACACGGGCCCGACCTCTTACGTTTACGATCCGTTTCGCCGGCTGATCAAGGTTGTCAGTCCGGATGGCGCCGAGCTGGCCATGGAGCACGATCTCAACGATCGGTTGCTTTCAACCAAGGACGGCCGCGGGAATACTTATACGATCTCGTACGACAAGAATGGGAATCGAACAGTGCTCGGGGACCCCAACGGAAAGACGAGGACGCTTGCCTACGATTTGCGCGATCGGATGATCAAGATGGCTGATCGCCTAGGAAAAATATCGACGATCGAGTACGACGGCATGGGAAATATTTTGAGTCTGACGGATCGCAATGGGAACGCAACCCATTACAGTTATGATGCGCAGCATCGCCTGAGCGCGATCGTCGATGCGGCCGGAAAGTCTTCAGCTCTTTCCTACGACGCGGAAGGGTTGTTGGACACCGTGGTGAGTCCTCTCAACGAAACCATTACTTTCGGGAAAAATTCCCTCGGTTACGTGACCGGCGCGACAAACCCAGTCGGCCAAGCGACGCAATTGATCCGCGATCCGATGCAACGCATCGTCAGCGTCACCGATCCATTGGGGCGAGCCACTCAATTCGGCTATGATTCACGTGGCTTGGTTGCCAGTGTTGCAAAACCGATCGTGGGCAAGGCGGGCTACGAACGGAACGAGCTCGGGTTGATCAAACAAATTACCGATTTGAACGGCCAGAGTTGGACATTCGCGTATACCACCATGGGACGCCTTTCAAGCTCAACGGATCCTCTTCAGCGCACGGCTCAATTCAAATTCGATTCCCGCGGGCGGCTGGCTCAAGCAGCTTATCCGGACGGTGAGAACTCAGCGAGAAGCTACGATGCAAACGGCAATCTCATTCGATCCAGTTACGGCGGCGGCCCTGACCTGCAGTACTCCTATGACAAACTAAATCAGTTGGTCACGGCGGACGACATCGCGTTTGTTTACGACGCAGAAGGCCGCGTGACTGGGACGGCGGACGCCTCAAATAGTTTCGGCGCCGAATACGATCCCGGCGGGCGGTTGACAGCGGTCAGTTACAATGGCGGCGCATTGCGAGTGAGTTACTCTTACGATTCGCGCGATAGATTGACTGCGGTTTCAGACAACGTCTCTGGCGGAAAATTGGATTTCAGCTACGACGATACTGGCCGGCTTGTCAAGGTGGCCCGAGCGAACGGCGTGAACGGAGAGTTCACCTACGACGCGGCTGGACGGCTTACCCGGATCCGCGAAGGGAGTATCATCGACCTGGCTTTTACGCTCGATGCGGCGGGTCAGGCTGCTCAGGCCAGCGTTACCGCTCCACTGGATCCGGCAGACTCGATTACGGGTGACACTGCTAAGTTTAATTACGATGGTGCTTCGCAAATCAATAGCCCGGGTTACACTTACGATCTGCGCGGCCGGCTGACTGCTTCACCCGGCCATAAATACAACTGGGACGGAGCTTCGCGGTTAACTGGCATAGATGGCGTGGCATTCACCTATAATGGACTCGGTGATATCTTGACGCGCACCGAAAACGGAACAACGACCCGCTACTTTTACAATCATGCTATTCGATTGCATCCGATCGTTGCGGAAAGGAATGAGACATCCGGCCAGTTTCAGCGGTATTATGTTTGGTCGCCGGACGGACGGCTGCTTTATCTGATCGAGCCGGCCAACGGCAATGCGGCTCGTTACTTTCACTTCGACCGCGTCGGTTCAACCCTTGCGCTCACCGCAGCGAATGGGAGTGTGACCGACGCCTACGCCTACGCCCCGTTCGGTAAATTACTGGCGCGAACGGGCGCCAACACCCAGCCGTTTTTATTCATCGGGGAATTTGGCGTGCGATTCGAACCCGCGGCAAATTTAAACCAGATGCGGGCGCGGTATTATGATCCGCAAACGGAACGGTTTTTGAGCCGCGATCCGTTTTGGCCGCGCTTGGAAGATCCGCTCGCTCTCAATCCTTATTATTATGTGGCGGCGCCGCTCGATAAGATTGACCCGCTTGGCCTCGACGAAACCTCCCCGATCAGGGGTACGTTGCCCCAATTCGAGGCTCCCCGCGTGGGTGGGCGTCGTTCGGCTGAGGAAGTGGCCCAGGACGAGTTGGATTCGCAGCGCATCGTGCGTCAACAGGCTTTGGAGCGAAACCGGCATTGGTTGGAGGAACAACAAGCAAATGTGGCAGCTAAACCGATCGCGAATCCGAATCATCCGATGGCAGAGCCTTATGATGTATTTGCAAATCGACCCCCTTCAGATCGGGACAGCGCCTTGGCACGGGTCGGCGCTCTTGTAGTCTTGGGAGCGTCTTCCATTACGGAGGGCGACGTGCTTAATGCGCAGCTCATGGAGACATTCTTCAGAGAAAAGGGCGACATCGCCCAGGCTGAGGCAGCCGCGAAACTGGCAAAACAATATGAAGCTGCCATTCGCGGCCGCGACGACATCTTCGGCGCGCGCGAAATTTTCTTTGGAAAACCGCCTGAGCCGGAGACTGGATCGTTCGACCCGTTCGTCGACGGGCCTATGCCTGAGTCTACAAAGGTCGAAGGTAGCATTCCGGTTCCTGAAGTCATGTGAACCTTGTTGTTGCAAAAAAGTGGCATGACCGCTCACCTTTGAAATGAAAATGAGAAACAAAACAGCTCGTTCGGTTTGGGCGGTTTCGGCCGCGCTTTGGGCGATGTTCTCGGCTGGCGCTGGGGCTTCGTTGATTTCCTATACCTACGACGCAGCCGGTCGGTTGGTCGCGGTTGAGTACGGTGGAGGCAAAGCGATCAACTACACTTACGATCCGGCAGGGAATCTGACAGGGCTGGTCCAAATGGCGTTTTTAGATTCGGATCACGACGGCCTCGATGACAACTGGGAGCGGCTTTATTTCGGAGATTTGTCCAGGAATGGATCGGGTGACTTCGATCAGGACGGCCAAAGCGACCTTTCCGAGTATCTCGCGGGCACGGACCCGACGAGCCGTGTTTCGGTGCTGCGTGTCGCCGCAACGGCGGCGCCCGGTGCCAGCAGCGCGGTCATCAGTTGGCTGTCGGTTGTCGGCAAGACGTATCAAATCCAGTACAAAGACAATGTCGAGGATGCTGTCTGGAAAAACCTCGGCTCACCCATCGTCGCGTCGAGCAATTCGACTGCTGCGACCGACAGCACCTTGGCCGGCATCGCCCATCGGTTTTATCGAATCGTTGTGGTTCCGTAAGCCGATCAGCTCATTCGGATTTCAGATCGCATTGCAGCGAGTTGACCAAGATCACGCTGGCTCAATCAGTCTATTGCCTTTCGGTCGCTGCAGAATATCCTCGACCGCACTATGGGTTATTTCTTGTTTCGGAGAGTTGTTCTCACCAGCTTCCTTTTCCTGGGCTTCCTCGCAAGAGCGTCGGCCGCGCCGGACATTTTCAACGTTCGGGATTTTGGCGCAAAAGGCGACGGCAAAACCGACGATACTGTTTCGTTTCAGAACGCTCTTGTTGCTGCAAACCAGGCGGGCGGCGGAGTTGTTCGCGCGCCGCGGGGAAACTATTTTTTCGCCGGGCATTTAAATGTGCCCGCGGCCGTGACATTGGAAGGCATCTGGGTTTCCGTCCCCGCGCACAATGGAATTCGAGACCGTGGTTTGCCGAAGCCTACGGATGACGGGACGACCTTTTTGGTGACGGAAAACGCGGGCAAGGAAGAAGGGCCTGCCTTTTTGACCCTGAATCACAACAGCACATTGAAAGGCGTGGTGATTTATTATCCGAACCAGCGTCGGGACGATGTTCCGGAGGCATATCCGTGGGCGATTGCGCTGCGCGGGAAAAATCCTGCGGTGCTCGATGTTGAGCTTCTCAACCCGTACAACGGGATCGATGCCACGCGCAACGAACGCCACTTGATCCGAAATGTGCAGGGGCAACCGCTGCGGCGCGGCGTGCTGGTGGACGAGATTTACGACATTGGACGAATCGAGAACGTCCATTTCAATCCGTGGTGGAGCTCGTCTGGGAAGTTATTTCAATGGCAAATGGAACATGGGGAAGCGTTCATCTTCGCCCGGAGCGATTGGCAATATGTGCTGAACACATTCTGTTTCGGCTACAACATCGGCTACAAGTTCGTCCAGACGCGGGCCGGCGTTTGCAACGGGAACTTTCTCGGGATCGGCGCGGACGATTGTTATACCGCGGTGGTGGTCGAGCAATCGGCGCCGTTTGGATTGCTGATTACGAACGGCGAATTCGTTTCGTTTCACGGGCCGGACCCGACCATGGTCGAAGTCAAAGCGACACACACCGGCAGCACACGGTTCGTGAATTGCGCATTCTGGGGCCCGTGCAACCAAATCGCGAAAATCGCCGGCCGCGGCACGGTCGGGTTCACCGACTGCACCTTTGTGCAATGGGACCGGAAGAAGGAAGGGCGCGCGGCGCTGCAGGTCGATGGCGGAACGTTGATGGTGCGCGGTTGTGAATTTCGCGAGGCGAAACCGCAAATTCAGCTGGGCGAAAATGTCCGGCGCGCGGTGATCGCGGATAATGTCGTGCGCGGAAAATTGCAGATTGCGAACGCGAGCAAACATTCGGTGCAAATGCACGACAATGCCACGGACGAGTGATGATGGGCTCGCTAAATTCTCTTTGACCTCACCGCCATGAACCTCGTCATTGGGCGGACAGCTCTCTTGCTCTTGATCATGATCTTGGTCTTGCTCGAAGAAATAACGGGAGAGCAGGATCAAGAGCAAGAGCGTGAGCAAGAAAAAGGTCGCAACGCGTGGTTGAAGAAACATGGAATCTGAACCTCCGCCTCCTCACGTCCACCCTCCGCAGTTCTCAAACAGCGGCATGAGCGAAGACGGTGGGCGTTCCTCAGGAGATCGGCAGCTTTGGCTGGAGAGCTACGGAGGACGGGTCGGCGGCTACGAGCCCATTCACCGTAGGCTTTGTTTCATTTCTGTCCTGTTAAGTCTTTCATTTGGGATTCTCTCAACTTGGAACTTGAACGCGGCGGAGTGGGTCCGGCCCAGCATCACGACGAACGTACCAGTCTGGGGAATTCGCGGAGGTTTGCTATTTGCTCTGCCGCCCGGTGGATTTCGAGGGCACGAACCGCGGGGATTGATTCGGTTGGGCTACCCCGTTCTACGAGGCGGCGGATATGACTTGATCAATTTTATCGCCGTCGAGCCGATCGTTCGCGGCCGGCGCGGTTTTAGCGAGCTTGAGAAAAGTGAATTGGATCGACTCCCGGGAAAACGATTGACGGCCGGAACGAACATCACGAGCTCGGGGCTTTTTGCTGGAACGTTGTCGAATTCAGCCGCACGGTTCGAACAGCTCGAGGTTCCAGTCGCCGTCGAACGATTCGACAATGGCGCCCATGTGCGACTCGTGCTTCGCCAAACCAGCGATGCGCCCGACGAACTCGCATTGACGGTTTTCGCCGAGGCTGACAGCGCGCCGATCGATCACTGCATTTTGACAGCCACGATGGGGAACATGGCGCGAACGCGATTGCTCTGGCTGAAGGAGCGGGTCGTCAGCAGCAAAGAACTTTATCCGGATTACAAGGAGGCCGGGTTTGCTCCGCACCGGAGTTTCGCGCTGGATCAGTTATGGGTGACCGAGAAAGGAGATTTGTTAGTGGCCGTAACGAATGACGAAGCTGATCCCGCCGCGGTGTACCCGTTCCCGAATTCGGAAGGGTGGCACTATCGCGGGTTCAAGGTCACGCAATATTGGAAAAAACCTCGCGGCAGTTTCACGAACGATTTGACCGCTGTCGTCAACGGTCGATTCACTTATTGGCAATCGCGCCAACCGATTCCAGGCGGAATTGCTTTTGAAAATTTTGAGCTGCGAGAGCGCTTTTTGCCGGGGCAAACATTTATTCTCGGGATAACACGGAGGACTCCAGCGGCTTTGGGATTCCAGCCCTCGACACGATAAAAAGAGAGGGGCGGCAGGTTGGCGGCTGGGATGCGCTCGGCCGCGCACTTGCCAGGAGAAAATTCCTGGGCACGATTTCAATTGAATGTGCAATGGTCGCGCACGACCTTTCAAGCATGAGTGGCCGAGGCTGTGCATGGTTGGTCGTGTATCTCTCTGGTGTGACTTGTTTGAATAATCACGGAGGATGGTTGGACCCCAGGTTCGATCTAGCAGGCGCAAATGGAGCGATTCAAAGCATCGAAAGTTTTCGAGGTGATTTGTACATCGCCGGTTATTTTACACGGATAGCTGGTGTGGACGCGCCTGGGTTCGCTCGATGGGATGGAACACGCTGGGAGGCAGTTCAGTTCCCTTCGGACGTGCGAGTGGTTGCGGCAGTGGCGCGACCTCAAGAAATGTATTTTGCGCTGCAATGTTGCCGGGTGGATAAACCCGCGGGTTTGGCGCGTTGGGATGGCCAGCGTTTGACACTTCTCGGCTTGCCCAAAGGTTACCGTGATATTCTTGAATCGGCGTTTCTCTTGGATAGAGGGGATGTTTACGCCGAGGTTTTTCCGGAATCCACCCAACTGGGACTTGAAGCCAACAAAGCTTTAGCAAAATGGGATGGAAACGAGTGGTCGGTGTTGGCTGTTACTTCGAGCATCGGCGGAGGCGGTCTCTACGATCTGGCCGCGGCACAGGGAAAAATCTATGGCGCCGGCGCCATCTACAAATCTGGCAATGGTCAGCAGTCCTTGGGACTTGGGCTGCTTGTTCCACCCAACTGGGAAGAAGTCGACGGAGGAATCAGCTCCGGCTTGTCAGTTTTCGGGCTTGCTTCAGACGGAACGAATCTCCTGGCGCAGGGATCATTTACCTCGACTGGTGGGAAACCAGCTGATGGATTTGCGGTTTGGAACGGAACCAATTGGGTTGCGCCGCCGGCCGAGTCGCGTGGCGGCGCGCGCATCGAGGCGATCACGTCCAATGAAGACGAGGTGCTCGCTAGCGAAGTGATATCCACTGACCCGCTCTCTGGGGCAGTTGTCAGCCAGCACTTGGTGCGGTACGTCGGGACAAACCGGGAGGTCTTGGCCCGTGGAGATGCCCGCAACATGAAACTGATGCGTCGCGTTGGGCAAGGCGTTTATTGCACGGGAGGGTTTCGGTCAGTGGGCGGGGTTCCAACGGGAAACCTTGCGCTTTGGGACGGAACGAACTGGTCACGAGTTGGCCGTGGAGCTTTCCACGGATTGAGCAGCGCGGCGACCTGCTTGGCCGCCAGTGGAACAAATATTTATGCCGGGGGGCTATTCGAATTTGCCGGGGACGCGCCGGCAAAACACGTGGCCAGATGGGATGGACACCGTTGGCACGCTTTGGGCGAGGGAATCAATGGAATCGTTCAGCAGATGGCAGCACGGGGCGAGGATCTGTTCGTCATCGGCAGCTTCACGGCGGCTGGCGGAAGCGCCGTCACCAATCTCGCCAGATGGAATGGAACCGAATGGACAGGTGTCGGAAATGGTTTGGGGGGTGAATTGACCGCGATTACTGCCACTGACCAAGAGCTGTTTGTCGCTCGAAACGTGAGCTCGACAAATTTTGTGATTTCGCGGTGGCAGGGGAGCAATTGGAACGACGTAACCGGTGGGGAGTTTGGATACGGCCGGATTAACCGAATCATGGTGTGGGGCAACTCAATTGTGGTGGCGGGAAGGTTCACGAAACTAAATGGACAAACGGTCAACAACATTGCCCGCTGGGACAGCCGCGGCTGGACTTCCTTGGGCGAGGGAGTGAGCGGAGAGCGGGAATGGATTCCGAACGATTATCCGTTTGTTGAAGTTCACGCAATTTTATCGGACGGAACCAATCTCTACGTTGGGGGCAGTTTCACCAACGCCGGAGGTTTGCCGGCGAAGAATATCGCGCGTTGGGATGGCGCATCATGGCATGCGTTGGGATCGGGTATCCCCGAGTTTGGTTCTTGCCTGTTTGGCAGCTGTGTTTATCCGGTCACCTCCATTGCAATCATGAACGGCAAATTATTCGCGGGAGGAGGGTTCACTACAAATCCTGAACGTTCGCGGGGATTCCTGACTCAATGGGACGGCGTTAATTGGACAAATGTCATCGATGGGAATTGGTCCAGGGACCCCGGTATGCCTTGGGACCAGCTTCATGTTTGGGCGTTGGCATCGATGGGGAGCGCACTTTATCTGGCTGGGAATTTCGCAACGGTCGATTCCCAGCCGAGCTATGGATTTGGGATATGGCATGAAAGCCGGCCGCCAAGGCTCGACGTAAAACTGAACGGTGGAAATGTGATTTTATCGTGGCCAATCGAGTTTCAGGATGCGCAGCTGGAACGGACTGATTCATTGGCTTCTTCGCAGTGGAGCCGGGTCGATGGCGCTTTGTTGGTGCGGACCGAATCGGCCGAAGACGTGCAAGTGGAGCTGAGGCCGGGAGCGTTGCAAGAATTTTTTCGGTTGCGATGGGAGTAAGCGGTCTTTTGGAGTTCAGGAAAGAAAATCGGCCTTGCTTCACCAGTCAGAACGAGAACAATCCGGCCATGAAAACCCCTCGATGGACTTCGTTGCTTTGCAGTTTGCTTGTCGCGCTTGGTTCTCTGTCATCGGCCATCTCGGCGGACGGCGATGCCGCGAAAAGCGTGAAGAACTTTCCGCCGCCGAAGCGGGCGACGATTCCGAAGGTAAAAGGCGAGCTGCGGATTGACGGCAAGCTGGACGAGGCAGTCTGGAAAGAGGCGGCCGTCTTGAAACCGTTTTCTCTCAATGATGGCAAAGGTCCTGGAGCGGAGGCGACGGAGGTCCGGATTTGGTATGACGACCAAGCGCTTTATCTCGGCTGGACTTGCGTGGACGCGGACATCGAGGCGACGTTCACGCAACGGGACAGCAAGTTCTGGGAGGAAGAAGTGGCGGAATTCTTTATCACGCCGACGCCAGAGAATCTTTCCCGCTATTTCGAGCTGCAATGGAACCCGCTCGGGGGCGTGTTTGACGCCATCATCAATAACGAGCTCGATTCAAACGGGCTTTCCAAAGGAATCAAAGGCGACTGGAGTTTTACGGCCGCGGGAATGAAAAGCTCCGTCCTGGTGATCGGCACGGTCGCGAATCCAAACGATCGCGACGAACAATGGACGGCCGAAGTGAAGATTCCGTTTTCAGATCTGCAGCACGCGGCCCCGAAGCCTGGCGAGGTCTGGCGCGGGAATTTTTTTAGGTTCAATCGCGGCAAAGGGCATCCGGCCGAACAATTGAGCTGGTCGCCGACGCTCCTGCCGAGCTTTCACGAGCCGTCACGGTTTGGATATCTCGAATTCAAGTGATGGATGGTGGACGCCGGCCGGGACAACGAACTTTGCGGCCATCTTTTTCCAAACGGTCGATGCAGGCAATTGCCCTGATTCCCATTTGTCCAACTCTGTTCGGGTCGGTGAGAGCCAGGTCGCAACTTTCGGAAATTTCTGCAGCAACTGTGTTCCGCGTTTGGAGTGTTTGAGCCGTTCGGCCAGGCGCCATTTCCAAGGCCAGGCCGCGTATCTCAGCTGAACTCGGCAGAGACTGGACGCGGGTGGGATCAAGATCATCACTTCGCGTTTCATCCATTCCGAGCTATTGGGCGGAAGGTACGGAATATCCCACAGGTTGACTCCATCGATCCACCGATTTCCCGCTTTGCCCCGGGCCAGGTTTGATTCTTTATCAGTCCGAAAAGCCAACCCGCAGAAATTACGATGGCGGGTCCGCATGGAAGCGAGCCAGAGTTCGCGGCCTGCATCGTCCGCGATGCTGATCGGTTCGAAACGGACCAATTCGAGCTCGATCGGCCGCGGGGAAATCAGTTGAGATAGGCCGAGGAGCGCCGAAGTCAGGCTGATCCCCGCGACGAGCAAGATCAGAGCAGCTTTGATTTTCATGCCAGAGTTGCCCCTCGGTCAAAGAGCGCTGCGGATATTCGCCTTTCTCGCGCCTCGCCTTTGGCCCAGCGGCGTTCCCGCCAAAAACCGAATTTATTTTTGAGCGGACCCTAAGCGGATCGAGTAGCTCGCTTCGTTGCCGGAAATTTCCGTGACGAAAACGTCCATGAATCCGTTACGGCATGTGACAGCACGCGCTGTTATGGTCCAATCCTTCCCGCCTGAATGGAGTTGGAGGGTCGCTTGCGACGAGCCGAGGGCTGTCCGGACTTCCCCTTGAGTCGTTTCGATCTGCGCTCCGTTTCGTCCATCAAAAGTCAATACCGGCCAACGCAGCTGAATCTTTTGGCAGGGGCCCACGGCGCGCGAACGGATTTTCACTTCCGAAGGGGTCAGGTCGTATTCCTCGATAATTTTCTGAATCGATTGCCCGACGAGTTCGTAGGTGGTGGTGAAGCGCACCCGGTTCGGCTGCTGCTCGACAATGGTGAGTTCAACCTTTTTGAGTTCGCTCGCTCGAAGGCTGGCCAAGGATTTCCAGTTGCTCTTGTCGGGCCAGGCAATCCCAATTGCAGCCGGAAACTTTTCTCCTGGGGTGCTGTCGCTTGGCCCGGCCAAACCGGCAACGCCCGCGCGGTGCACGCGAATCAGTCCGGTGCTGTTGTAATGCGGATCGGCGACGGCATCGATTTCGAGATAAAACCCGCCAGCATTTGCAAAGATCTTGTGGAATTCGGGCACTTCAAAAACAAATCCGCCCACGTCAGCCGGAGCGGGTCTTTCAGGGATCGACTCGTCGGCGAATTGCCAGGCGGTGGCAAGCATGGAGGCGGCAAGCAGATTGTATTGGGAATGTGACGAATAACTTTCGAACCCGTGGCGCAAGGCCGGATCAAAATAATTTTTGACGATCCACAATTCACCCGAAGGCCGGACCCACCGCCGCACGGACTGCAAGGAGAGGTGGGCTGCTTTTTTGAAAGCGCCCGCGCCAACCAGGTTGCCGGCTCGTTGCATGCGACGCGCCCAGATTTCGTAAGTGACGCATTGTTCGGCCTCGTTCCATTGGTGCTGAGCGCTGCGCCCGCCCGTGGGCAGCTCACCGAGCGGCGACTGCATCAGCAATGAAGCCCACGCGCCGCGGCCGAGAAGGTCATCGAGTTCGGCGCGCGATTGTCCATCGTAACCGCGTTCGAGAATGGCCGCTAAAAAATGCCGCGGAAAATGGTCGTAGGCCATGGGCGTGTTTGGATCCTGGTACATTCCGCAGGCGGTGAAGTAACCGAGTTGGTTGGACAGGTGGCGTTCCACAAATGCAATCGGAGCGAATCCATCCTGGTGGCGGAGGAATTCGCCGGAGAGAGCGACGACATTCCAGTTGTGCACCTGTTTGTGGTCAGGACGAAGCGTGTCACGATAAGCGCGCTCTGGATTTACTGCTCGAATGAGTTCTTCCAGGCGGCGGCGGCGCTCCGCGGGCATTCGATCGCGCAAGCTCTCGTACGCGAGCATGGCGGGGAATGTGAAAAAATCGCCGTGGCCATCGGCGGTTTTTGCTTCCGCGAGCTCCGTCCAGGATTTTTCAAGGGCGGCGATGGCGCTGGGCAAGAGATTGGTTTCGGCTTTGCCTTGGATCAGCGCAGCCGCAGCCCAGGCATAGCACGGCGTGCTGTATTGCACTTCGCGATGCAAGAAGGGATCGACGATTGTGCCATCGGAGTTTTGGAAATGTTGGAAGAAATGGACAATTCCATGAATGACCTCGAGGTAATCCGCGCGGCGAAGCGGCGTCGGCTTGACGGCAATGGCAGCGCAGTTGGTGCGGGCGAGAGCGACGGTTTGCGCGAGCGGGAAAGGCGCTGCCGAGATGGATATTTTTTGGAAAACCAGAAGAGTTACGAAGATCCAAAGGACTAGGAAACCTTTCCTTGTGCTGGTCTGCATTTCTCCTTTGTAGTTTTTCTTCGACGGAAAACAACGAAAAGGAGGACTGCGGAAAGCCGTTCACTGCGCTTGTAAGACGGTCAGATCTTTGGCGCGTTCGGGTGGTGTGACGGTGAGACGAACAATCTTTCCGGCGCGGACAATTCCTTCAACGGTCGTGAGGTGCGGCGCGTGGAGCTTGAACTCGGCGTTCCAATCTTTTGGCCACGCCGGAAGGAGAAACAGTTTTCGGTCATCCGACTGCAGCAACATGGTTTCAAGCGCCATCATGCCATTCCCGCCATGATCCTGGTCCGGCACCCAATCGAAGTTTGGGCCCCAGAAGGCGGGGAAGCGGCTGTGGGGATCTTTTTGCGAGAACCGTTCGACGATTAATTTTCTGGCGTCGCTCGCCAATCCAAGAAACGCGGCTTGCGTGTCATCCTGCTGCCAGCCGCGGCTGCCTTTGAACTCGCGTTGAGAAAATGTTTGACGCGCCAGAGCAAGCTCGGGTTTGCCAATCCCCAAAATGCGATACGGGAAAATGGCGTAGAGCTCCGGGTTCTCGACGTTTTGCTGGTTGGCGAACGTTTCGCCAGGCAAGAGGATGTTCCCCGACGCGTTTTCGCGAATGGGCAGTGGTGGCAAGCTTGCGCGAAGCCGCTGCCATTGGGCTCGCGAGCTTTGAGGCAAACGGTTTTCCGGGAGCGCCAACAAGCGATCGAGCACGGCCCGCAAGCCGGCGTTTTCGGGCAAAGGATTATTGCAATCCCACCATGTTTCCAGCGATTGCGCCGGAAGAATCAGCAGCTGGCCTCGGGGGCTTCGCGGATAATGCAGATCGTAAAAATCGAGAATCGCCCGGGCCAGAGGGAGCAGGGTGGAACTGAAAAAGTGGTCGTCATGGGTGAATTCAAAATAATCGAGCATCAGCGCGCTCAGTTCGAGCGCTCCGGACCAGTAATACCGGATGTAGCGGTTTTCCGTGCGACCGACAGGTTCGCGTTCGCGATTCCAGCCGTAGCCGAACTCACCGTTATGATAGGCACCCCAGAAATGCATCGTCTCGGGGAAGAATGCGCCGTTGTGGTGAAAATAAATTCTCGTGCGGGCGGCGGAGAAGGGCAGGGCGGAGCGATACATTTCGAAGAGGGGGCGCATGAGATCGAAATCGCCGGCGGCGAGCATCGGCCAATAGGGCAACCGCGTGTTTTGCCACCAATAACAGCCGCCCCAACGCCGGTAGTCCGGATCGAATTTTCCGGGCACGTCGACGGTGAAGATCGAGCCGTTGAACTTGATCGGGAATGGGCCGCGGCCCGCACACGCATTGAGATACCGCTGCAAGGCATACCCGCGCGACACGCTGAAAGTGGGTGAGCCGATGTCGTCGTTGTCGCGAGGGCTCGTCACGCGGATCCAGCTTCGTTTCCAGAAATCGCTCCACCATTGCTGATGTTGCGCGCGATCAGCATTGATGTCGCGCTGATCCGCGACCGCGATGGTTCCGACGAGTTGATTGACCCATTGTTCGGGCGTGGCGGGTTGAGCCGTCAGGAGGTGAACGTCTGCGAGAAAATGGCGGCCCGGATTTTTCGAAACCAATTCGTTCGGCGATTTTGAGATTAAATCTGCGCCATCGACGCTGCCACCGAAAGTGCGGCCGAGCAGCGGATCACGGAACTGATTAGTTAATGCGCCAAGGTCCTGATGGTCGAGGGTCGATGCCCAAATCGAGGCGCGGTTTTGATGAAACCAAACGATTCGGTTTGTTTGGTCGTGGAGAATCGTGTCGGGGTAACTCTGCGGGGCCTGATCTTTGGCGAAGCGATCGACACCATCGGCTTCCTCGCGAGTGAGCGCGCGTTGGATTGAGCGCCAATTTTCGAGCTTGGCAGTGAGTTGAATCGGGTTCGCGCTTTCCGTCTCGATGTGAATGGTCGGGTGCAGCGCGTCGACCCAGCAGCGGACCTGGATTCGAGAATTCGTCTGGCCCGCTTCAATGAAGACTTCTCCTTGCCGCAACCGCAATTCCTGGCGAAACGGCGCGCCTGTTGCGAATGGGTTTGGCTCGAGAGCAACGCGAACCTTGCCCAACTTCAGCAGCCGAGCGTGCTCGTCCCACGCGTCCGTTTTGCTGATGTAAAAAAGCAGATCTCCGCCTTGCTCGATCCAGAGGTTCAGGCCGACATCGCCGTTGCCGAGCGGCATCGAGCCGGTCGAGTTAGTGCTCGGGGAATTCCAAATGGGATTATAGAGGTCGAGTGGATCGGGAAGTTGGGCGAAGGCAGGGAAGCCAGTGAGCAGAGCCCAGAGGCTGATAGCCGCGATGAGGAGAAACGGCAGTTTTGTCGGCAAATCCCGGAAGATTGGTTGGCAGCAAGCGGAGTGGTTACAGGTCATTTACAAAGCAACCGCGGGCAGTGTAGCGCAGTGATAACCGATATGCAGAAAAGGCGGCGACTAGTTCGAGCGGAGGCTTGCGCCGCACCAAGCCTCCGCCGCTGAAAATTGATGAAGTGAGCTACGCCCGTTCGGGCACGATGCTATCGTAGCTGAGCGGAGGAATCACTTTGCCGTCGCCAGTGTGAATCGTCCGCGTTTTCTCGTCGAACATCAGGGCCAAGCCGAGGCGTTCGGACATTTCCGAGAGGCAAACGACCGTGTGAACGCGAATGCCGAGGTCGATATTGCAATTCGGGGCGCCGCCATTGCGGATGCAATCGAACCAATTCTTTTCGTGACGCGCGAGATCATCGGTGGGCAGGCCGACCTGAAATCCTTCCGGATCGAGTTCGTCGGTAAAGATGCGTTCGGGGCGGAGTTCGACGCGATTTTGGCTGGAGGCGAAGTGCAGGGTCGCTTTGCGGCCGCGCAGAATGTCGTCGAGACCGATCTCATTTACGGTCGTGCCAGCGGCGAGGAGGGTGAGGCCGCTGGGAAATTCAGCGAGCAAGTGAGTCGTGTCGGTGATTTCGCGATCGGTCGACACTTTCCGAGTTCCAGTGCAGACGACGCGCCTTGGGAATTCGGGGTTGCCCGTGGCGAGGACCATTGCGTTGAGTCGATGAGGGAGCAGGTTTCCGAGGATGCCCGAATTGTAGGCGTAGAATTTATGCCAGCTGAAATAATGGTCGGGGTTCCACGGGATTTTTGGGGCTTTCCCGAGCCAGCGTTCCCAGTCGAGATTGGCAGGGCTCGCGTCCGGGTCGGCGGGATAAGTCCATTCGCTGTTCTTGGGATTATTGCGGCAGTAAGAAGCTTGCGCCCAGACGAGCGGGCCGAGCTTGCCGGCGCGAATCCATTCCGCGGCTTTGTGGAATTTGGGATCGGAGCAGCCTTGGGAACCGAGTTGAAAAACTTTGCCTGTGCGCTTGACCGTGTCGTAGACCTGGAAGGCTTCGCCGAGATAGCGTGTGAGGGGCTTTTCGCCATAGACATGTTTGCCCGCTTCCAGCGCGTCGACCGCGACTTGGCCGTGCCAATTGTCGACGGTGGCAATGACCACAGCATCGATATCTTTTCGTTCGAGTAATTTTCGGTGATCGGTGTAGGCATTTGCGTCGGCGACGCCAATGGTTTGTTTGGCCGCGTGAAGCCGTTTCTGGTAAACGTCGCAAACTGCGGCTTGGACAATATTGTTTTCGCCCGCGTGCGCTTTTTCCGTCCGGACATGGTTCATGCCTTGGCCGCCGACGCCGATATAAGCGACAGCGATGCGATCATTGGCGCCAAGGACGCGTCCGGCGGAAGGGGCTTGGGACTGGCCATAGACGGGTGTTTTGATGAGAGTGGTCGCGGCGACGCTGGCGGTGAGCCCGGCGGTCTTTTTGATGAAGTTGCGGCGAGTTTCATGGGAGGAGGGATTCGAATTTTGGTTATTCATAAGTTCGACGGAGGGGATGATGGCGCGTTGCGGCTCCGAATTTTGTTTGGTTCTGGAGAGATTATCCGCGGCGGAAGCAGGATTCAAGATTGTGAAAGCGCAGATCAGGGCGTGGATTCATAGGTGGAACGACGGAATTGGACGGGCTGTTTCGCGGCCGAATTCAGAATTCCTTTGCATTTGAAGAGCAAACTTTTTACGAATGACCTCACATGAAGCAGCATTTGCTCGTCGTTGACGACGAAGCGCCCATCCGCGATCTGTTGGAATCTTTTTTCAAACGCCAGGGGTATCATGTTTGGACCGCTGAGACGGCGGCTGCCGCGATCACGATTGCGGACGAACAGCCGTTGCACCTGATTATTTTGGATGTGGTGCTGCCTGACTCGGACGGGCTCGAGCTGCTCTCTACGTTGAAGAGCGCGCACCCGAACTTGCCGATTATCATGATGACGGGGATCGGTTTTGATGAAGAATTGCTTCAGGAAGCGCGGGGCCGTGGGGCGTCTGCTTACGTGAGCAAAACCCTGCCGCTCGATCAGCTGCTCATGGAAGTGCATCGCGCGTTGAATTATTAGCTTTCTGGAAACGCACCGCTTTTAAGCCGTCCATGGAGCGTCGCAAATCACAATGGCCGGCTGATCCGATCTTGCGGGAACGAGATGAGCGGCTCGAATCTCTGAAAATCTTAGTGGGAAAGATGGCTCATGATTTCAACAATTTCCTGGTGCCATTTCTCGGATATGTGACGCTCGTGAAGGAAGATCTCCCGTCCGATTCGCCTGCCTTGCCGTACCTCGGCACTATGGAGAGTTCAGCGCGCCGGGCGGAAAGCATGCTCGAATCCATGCTCCTGGGAGTCCGGCCGCAACGGAGGTTTTCACCCAAATCGATCGATCTGGCGGACATTGCCGAACAGGCAATCAAAAAATGGAATGAATCGGCAGGAGCGCCGGAGCGTGTGCGGATTTGCAGCCGGTTCGACGCATGTCCGCTGGTGGGCGATGCCACCCAATGGCTGACGGTATTCGAGCAGTTGCTGCAGAACGCGCGATTTGGGCTCGCGATTGGAGGCGACTTGGAAATCGTTTTCACGAAGCAGGCCCTTTCGGCAGAGCGAGCGGCAGCTTTGAACGTGGCTGAGGGAGAGGCTTACGAATTAACCTTCCGCGACAGCGGGATTGGAATGGCCCCGGACGTGGCGCGCCGAGCTTTCGAGCCGTTTTTCACGACTCACCCGAAAGGTCAGGCATTGGGGCTCGGCCTGACGATCGTTCACAGCGTCGTGCAATGGCATGGTGGCCAGGTGGAACTCGAGACGGCTGAGGATTGCGGAACGACTATCCGAATCTCCGTGCCGGTGGCGGGACAACGAACTGAACCCACACTGCCGGGCGAACTGGCGCCGCGCCGCGCTGCCAACAAAATGGTGGTGAAAGACGTTTTGGTGGTGGATGACGATCCGTTGGTGACGGAAGTCGTTAAAACTTATTTGGAGCGGATGGGCCTCCAGGTCGCGACCGCGAAGGACGGAGTAGAGGCTCTGGCCTATTTTAAAAGGCACGAACTTGAACTGGGTCTGGTGATCTCGGATATCACGATGCCGAGAATGGATGGGATTCAGCTTTACCGCGAAGTGCGGCGGAAGAATCGGTCAGTTCGTTTTTTGTTGATGACCGGCGATGTTTCCGCTGCGCGGGAGGAAGCGTTGGCGGAGTTGGGCCCGGACCGCCCTGCTCTGTTGAAAAAGCCATTTACCTACAAAATGTTCACAGAGTTCGTCCGTGGCGAGATCGGCACAGGATCATAGGCTAGCGAGGAATCTAGAAGGCTTCGTTCTTTTCCCCTTCCAGAAACCCTTGCAATTGTCGGATGCGAGTGGGGTGCCGCATTTTGCGGAGAGCTTTCGCTTCGATCTGCCGGATTCGTTCGCGCGTGACCTTGAATTGCTTGCCGACTTCTTCCAACGTTCGCGAATAGCCATCGCCGAGGCCGAACCGAAGCTCCAGAACTTTCCTCTCGCGTTCCGTCAGACTTGTCAGGACATCAGTGAGTTTGTCTTTTAACAAACTGTAGCTGGTCATGTCGGAGGGGTTCTCCGCGGATTTGTCCTCGATGAAATCGCCGAAATTCGTGTCTTCGCTGTCGCCGACGGGCGATTGAAGTGAGATCGGTTGCTGCGCCATTTTAAGAACGGCGCGAACGCGTTCGACTGGCATCTGCATTTCGTCCGCGATTTCCTCGGGGGTGGCTTCCCGGCCGAAATCCTGCACCAACTGCTTTTGCACGCGCATGAGCTTGTTGATGGTTTCGATCATGTGGACCGGAATGCGGATGGTGCGAGCCTGGTCAGCGATCGAGCGGGTGATCGCCTGGCGAATCCACCAGGTGGCGTAAGTCGAAAATTTATAGCCGCGGCGATACTCGAACTTTTCGACCGCCTTCATCAGGCCCATATTGCCCTCCTGGATCAGGTCCAAAAAGGAAAGACCCCGGTTGGTGTATTTTTTGGCGATGGAAATGACGAGACGAAGGTTGGCTTCGACCATTTCGGTTTTGGCCTGAAGCGCTTTGCGGCTGAAGAGCTGCAGCTGTTTGTAGGCGGCGAGATAAGTTTGGTACGGCATCCGCACGAATTCTTCGAGCGCCCTGATCTTCTTTTCTTCCGAATGGATGATCGCTTGCTGCTGGTTGGATTTGCGCTGATGTTCGAGTTCGCGAATGGTGCGGAGGCTTTGCTGGATTTTATCGTGGATGTTGTCAGCGACGAGGGCCATCTCCTCGATCACCTTTTGTTTGTAATAAAATTTCGGAAAGCCTTTCTGGAGCCTCTCATCCCGTTTCTTAAACTCGTGCAGGACCTTATCGCGTTTGGACTTGGTGGCCGCGTTTTGCCAAGCCGCGTAAATATCATCGACGCCTTGATCCTGGGTGCGGACCTCCTTAACGAGTTTGCGCAGCGCTTTGAGATGTTTTTCCCGCCCCTCGATTTTTTTGTCGACGATGACCCGGTCAAAGCGTTCCTTGGGCGGTTCGGAAATCAGTTTTTCGGCGAGGGCGATATGTTCTTTGGCGGAGAAGCCGAAGCTGTAAATAATCCGCTTCACTTCGTTTTCGGCGTCTTCGATGCGCTTTGATATTTCAACCTCCTGTTCGCGTGTGAGCAGCGGCACCTGGCCCATCTGCTTCAAATACATGCGGACGGGATCGTCGAGAATATCCAGGCGGCTCTTGTCGTCATCCTCTTCCGGTTCCGGCTGTTTGACGCGGTCGACTTCAGCTTGATCGACGATCTCGACTTCAAGGTTGCGCAGCTTGATATAGATTTCGTCGAGTTCTTCGGCCGTGACGATGTTATCGGGAAGCGCTTCGTTAATGTCGTTATAAGTGAGATACCCTTGCTCTTGAGCGAGGCGGACGAGTTCCTTGATTTTTTCCGGCAGGCCCAGAACGGCGGCATTTTTAGCTGCGTCAGTTGAGACGATTACGATTTCTGACGAATTCGAGCGAACGCTTTCTCCGGCGTTGTGATTCCCTGAGGCTTTTAGGCTAAAGGATCTAGGTTGGGGCGGCACAGCGGTAGTTTCGGGTTTTCGAAGCATTCCAGGGGGTTGAAAGCGGTTAGGTTTGAGGCCGGCGCGGACCGGTTGTTTAGAGCCGGCATTGAAGGCCGGCTTTTTCACCTTCGCTTTGAGCATAGTTGATTTTGTTTTGCGGGAATGAAGCAAAACAAAATTAGTCGTGAAATATTGTGGGCTGCAAGGTCATAGTCAAGCCAGGAAAGAATTCTGATTGCTTGGCGCGGGGCGTTTTTGGTTTGGATTGAGGTTGGAAAAGTTCTCTGGAAGCGGGCGGTATTTCGATGGGGAATTCGCTTGTGAAAAAATTCACAAAGAACTTGCCTCCACCTTCAGCCGTGATTAGTTTGCCAGCAACGTTAGTTCGCTCCGAACAACCATCGTTTCAATGCAAACCAGCACGGAAATTGGTTACAACAGCAAGGTGGAAGGAGATGTCGTCGTCACGCGCATCGATGCCGCGTTGAATTGGTTCCGAAAGAATTCCCTCTGGCCCATGCCAATGGGCCTGGCTTGCTGCGCGATCGAGCTAATGGCCGCCGGAGCCAGCCGTTTTGACATCGCCCGGTTCGGCTCCGAAGTGATGCGATTTTCCCCCCGGCAATCGGACCTCATGATCGTCGCTGGCACGGTGACGTACAAGATGGCGCTGGCGGTGAAAAGGATCTATCTGCAAATGGCCGAACCGAAGTGGGTCATTGCGATGGGCGCCTGTGCGTCCACCGGAGGGATGTATCGAAGTTATTCCGTGCTGCAAGGAGTGGACAAGATCATTCCTGTGGACGTTTATGTGGCGGGGTGTCCTCCACGGCCAGAGGCTCTGTTAGACGCGCTGATCAAATTGCAAAGCCAAGTGGCGCGCGAGCCAGTTCTGGCCACGTTGAAGAAAACCGCCGCCTGATTATTGATCGAGCTACTTACCTTTAATTAACGCCTGCCCTCGGATGACCTCCATCGAATTGGCCAACCGACTCACCGCACAATTTTCCGGGCTTCTTTCTGGCCCGGCTGAGTTCCGGGGAGAACTCACCCTGGTCGTGGCCGATCCGGAGCAAATCCCGGACATCTGCGCTTTCGCCAAACGTGAGCTTGGATTCAATTATCTGGTCGATATCAGCAGCGTCGACAACTTCGGCGACGATCCGCGGTTTACGATCGTTTACGAGCTTTATGGTCTCGACCACCGGTGTTATCTCCGGCTGAAGACGAACGTCAGCGAAGAGAAATCGGAGTTGCCCACTGTGACGACCGTTTGGCGCACGGCCAATTGGCACGAACGCGAAATCTACGACATGATGGGGGTTCGCTTCCGCGGCCATCCGGATCTGCGCCGGATTTTGATGTGGGAAGGATATCCATACTTCCCGTTAAGAAAGGATTTCCCGCTGGCTGGAAAACTGAGCGACGTGCCTGAAGTTGCGTTCTCCGAGGCGGCGCCCTTGCAAGGCGGTCCTTTCGTCACCGTTCCCGGCGGAAAGGATGCGCTTGCTCGCGAGCCACGCGTCCGCGATCCGGAGAGCCAGATTCTCGAAACCAATGCGCGTTTGGAACGGCGCCGAGACCTTGGCCGGGCTGATGAGCAGAAAGGGAATATTTATCCAGCGCCATGAGCACCGTTCAAGATTTCGAATTTAAAGATGCGGCCAGCCGTGTTCCGCCGGCTGGAGTTGCTCCGGCTTCCGACCAAAACGAACTCGGCGGTGAGCGGATGATTTTGAACATGGGCCCGTCGCACCCGGCGACGCATGGCGTGCTGCGCATTGTGCTCGAACTGGACGGCGAGATCATCACCAGAGCGACTCCGGATGTCGGTTATTTGCACCGCGGCGATGAGAAGATCGCCGAGAACATGACCTACACGCAGTTCATCCCGTATACTGACCGGCTCGATTATCTGGCGCCGCTGGCGAATAACGTCGCTTACGCATTGGCCGTGGAGAAGCTGCTTGGAATCGATCGCACGCTGCCGCTGCGCTGCCAGCACATCCGGGTGATTTGTTGCGAGCTCGCGCGGATTTCGTCTCATCTTCTCGGCCTGGGAGCGTTTGCCATGGATGTGGGCGCGGTGACCGTGTTTCTGCACACGTTTACCGAGAGGGAGAAAGTTTATAATCTTTGCGAAGCGCTGACGGGCGCTCGTTTTACGACGAGCTACACTCGCATCGGCGGGGTGTCTCGGGACTTGCCGCCCGGCTGGACTGATCAATGCCGGAAATTCCTTCGGGAAGTGGTGGTGAACGTGGACGAAACCGAAAAGATGTTGTCCCGCAACCGGATTTTTGTCGACCGAACCAGAAACGTTGGAGTGATTCCGAAGGAAACAGCAATTGATTACGGGTTGACTGGTCCGAACCTGCGCGGCAGCGGCGTTGCTTACGATTTGCGGAAGGCGCAGCCATATTTGATTTACGATCAGCTCGAGTTCGACGTGCCGGTTGGATCGGTCGGCGACTGTTACGACCGCTATTTGGTTCGAATCGAAGAAATGCGCCAGAGCGTTCGCATTTTGCACCAGTGCCTCGACCGGCTTCCCTCCGGACCGGTTCGCGTCGAGGACGGAAAAATCTCTTGGCCTGCCAAACCCAAAGTCCTCACTAGGATGGAGGAACTGATTCATCATTTCATTCTGGTTACTCAAGGCGTGAACGCTCCGGCGGGTGAAGTTTATTTCGGCGCGGACAATCCGAAGGGGGAACTCGGATTTTATATTTGCAGCAAGGGCGGCGGCACGCCGCATCGGCTTAAGATCCGCGCGCCATCGTTTGTCAATCTGAGCATTTTGCCTGAGTTGCTCCCTGGCCACATGGTCAGTGATGTCGTTGCGATTTTAGGGTCGCTCGATTTCGTCATGGGAGAATGCGATCGGTGAGGGGTAATGACCAAGGACCATTGGCTAATGACGAAAGAAATCCCAATGACCACGACTGAATACAGCTGGCCAGGCTGTTTCCTTGATGGTTTGAGCCTTGTCATTATTTCGTCATTCGTGATTCGTGATTCGTCATTTCAAGGGGGAATCGCGTGAGCACAGGTTTTATAGTTCCGCCTGCTTTAGAAGCTGAGATCAACGAATTGATCTCTCATTATCCGCAAAAGCGCAGCGCCTCGCTGATGGTGCTGCACGCGTTGCAGGATCATTTTGGATGTTTAACCAAAGAGGCGATGGAATGGGCTGCAGCCAAATTGGAATTGCAGCCGATCAGCATTTACGAGTTGGTGACATTTTATCCGATGTTCCGGCAGGAACCGGTCGGCCGGTTCCATTTGAAAATATGCCGGACCTTAAGCTGCGCGTTGGCAGGCTCGCACCAGCTTCGGGAACATTTCTGTCAGAAGCTCGGTTTGGACAGCGCCGTGCACGGGCCGCAGACCACGCCTGACGGGAAGTTTACGGTCGAATTCGTCGAATGCCTGGCGAGTTGCGGGACGGCGCCGGTGCTTCAGTGCAACGAAACGTTTCACGAATGCGTCACGCCGCAGAAAGCCGACGAGATTTTGGGAAAATGCCGGTGATTTCGAAACCATGAAACAGGAGCGACCAGAGGAAACAGAGATCCTGAAGCCACATGTTGACACGCTCCTGTTCAGCGGCGTCGGCCAATCGTCAATGGCAATCGAAAATTTTAGATGGCTGATGATTGGCTGCCCGACATGGATTTGAACCATGACAAACAGATCCAGAGTCTGCTGTGCTACCGTTACACCATCGGGCAAACAAGGCCTACAAAAGCTAGTGGGTTTGCCCTCGCAGTCAAGCCAGGAACAGTCGATTTACGATTGAACAATTTACGATTGACGATTTGTTGCAGATGCGCGGTCTGGTCGCGAGCCGTTCGTTATTGGTGATTGGTGATTGGTGATTGGCAATTACCCCTTATGCCGCAGGAATACAGGCTGATTTTAAAATACGCCGACGAGCCAGGTTACACCCCTGACATCGAATGCTATTTGCGCCACGGCGGCTACGAAGCCTTGAAAAAGACGCTCGCGCTGGCCCCGAAAACCTTGCCGGACGGCAAAGTCCTCACCGGCCCGGAACAAATTCGCGAGGAGGTGAAAATATCAGGGTTGCGCGGCCGAGGCGGGGCGGGATTTTCCTGCGGCTTGAAATGGTCCTTCGTGGATCGGAAAAGCGGCAAGCCAATTTATCTCATTTGCAACGCCGACGAGTCGGAACCGGGAACGTTCAAAGACCGCCAGATCATTTACAAAGATCCCCACCAGTTGGTCGAGGGCATGATCGTTTCCTGCTACTCCAACGACGTGAAGCTCGCCTATATTTATATTCGCGGCGAATTTGTGGATGGCGCGCGGATTCTGAGCCGCGCTTTGCTGGAAGCGCGCCAGAAGAATTTTTTAGGAAAGAACATTCTGGGCAGCGGCTACGACTTGGAAATCCACCTGCACCGAGGCGCGGGGGCTTACATCTGCGGCGAGGAGACCGGCTTGATCGAGTCGCTGGAAGGCAAGCGGCCGTACCCGCGAATCAAACCGCCCTACTTTCCGGCGGTGCTCGGCCTTTACATGTCCCCGACGATCGTCAACAACGTCGAGACGCTCTGCGCGGTGAAGCATATCGTCGCGATGGGCGGGGCCGAATACGCGAAGCTTGGGACCCCGAATAACACCGGCACGCGCATTGTCAGCATCAGCGGTCAGGTGAAGAAGCCGGGGTATTTTGAAGTCGAGGTTGGGAAAGCCACGATCGGGCAGCTGGTTTTTGATTTTGCGGGGGGGCTTCGCGAAGGGCGCAAACTCAAGGCGGTGATTCCGGGGGGCTCGAGCGCAAAAGTTTTCAAGGCAGGCGAGAAATTCAAGCTCAAGAAAAGAGCGCCGGACGGGCAGGAAACGATGGTGGAAGTCGATCTGCTCGATTTGCCGTATGATTTCGACACGTTGATCACTGCGGGGAGCATGTCGGGTTCCGGAGCGATCATCGTGATGGATGACTCGGCCGATATCGTGGCGGCTTTGGCCAACATCAGCGAGTTTTACGCTCACGAGAGTTGCGGCCAGTGCACGCCTTGCCGCGAGGGATCGCTTTGGATGAGCAAAGCGCTTCATCGGCTGACGCATGGGCATGGCCGCGCCGGGGATGCGGATTATCTGCTGCGCATTGCGGACAACATTCCGGGCGGCCGGACGATCTGCGCGTTTGGCGAAGCTTGCTCGTGGCCCGTCCAGAGCTTTGTCGCGAAATTCAAAGACGAGTTTGTCGCGCGCGGCGCGGCGGATGAGGCCCGCGGGAAATCTTCGGGCAGCGCCGGCCCCACGGGCGATCTGAAAATCGCCGCGAGCCCAAATCGAGAATGACTGAATGAGAGCCGCTCATCTCCAACGGAAACGCAACGGAAACGCCGCCGTCCTCACAGGCCAGCCGGGGGTTCCGCCGTTGCGGAATGGCGATCACCTGACGGCGCCGGAGTTTGAGAAGCGATACGCACTGCTGCCCGATACGCGAGCGGAGCTGATCGAAGGGATTGTTGTTATGGGTTCACCAGTCAGCGAGAGGCATGCGAGTGCGCAAAGCACCATGACGTTTTTGTTGAAGCGGTATTCGCTTGCGACACCGGGCCTAAGTTGCGCGGCAAATGCCTCTGTGCGGCTCGATAACAAAAACGAATATCAACCCGATGTTTTACTCCGCTTCGAATCAGGACGCCTCGCGCGCAGTAAGGTTGCAGCGGATGGATTTCTTGCGGGCGCTCCGGAGTTTGTGGCCGAGATTGCCATGAGCAGCGCGGCTTACGATTTGCACGAGAAGAAATTGGTTTATCAGCGCCATCTCGTTCCGGAATATTTCGTCTGGGAAATCATGGAAGAGCAGATTCATTGGTTCGTTCTGGAAAACCGGGAGTACATCGAAGCCGAGCCGGACGGCCAAGGCGTCTTACGCAGCCGAGTTTTTCCAGGGCTTTGGCTGGAGGTTCCCGCTTTGTTAGCAGGCGATGCCAACAAAGCGGCGTCAATCTTGGAGATGGGGCTCGAAAGCGCGGAACACAAGAAGTTTCTAAAGAAGCTTGCCCAACGCTCGCGACAAGAATAATCCGCTGCTTCCCATCATGAGCCCTGAAGTCAAATCAATGGCCCCGAATCCGGGTGCGGTGGACACGATTCCGGTCAAGGTGGACGGGAAGGAGGTGGCTGTTCCAAAAACGATGCCGGATCCGGTCACGGGAAAGCCGATCGCCACGACCATGATTCAGGCGTGTGCCGCGGCGCGCGTCGACGTGCCGCACTACTGCTACCACCCGAAGTTGCCCGTCGCGGGGAATTGTCGGATGTGTCTGGTGGAATATGGCACCCCAGCGCTGGGCGCGGACCGGAAGCCGATGTTCAATCCTGACGGTTCGCTCAAGATCAATAAAATGCCGCGGCCCGCGATTGCCTGCGCGACGCCGATTTCTCCGAACATGGAGATTTATACCAGCACGCCAGCGGTCAAACAGATGCGGGAAGGCGTGCTGGAGTTTTTATTGATCAACCATCCGCTCGATTGCCCGATTTGCGATCAAGCCGGCGAGTGCAAGTTGCAGGAATACTCCGTGGACTACGGGCAAGCCTCGAGTCGATTTGTGGAAGAAAAAGTCCACAAACCGAAGCAAGTCGATCTCGGCCCGCGGATCGTGCTCGATGACGAACGCTGCATTTTGTGTTCGCGCTGCATTCGTTTCACGCGCGACATTGTGGGCGACGACGCGCTCGGTTTTGTGAATCGCGGGAGTTACAACACGCTCACCAATTACCCGGGCAAGCCGTTCGACAATAATTACACGTTGAACACGGTCGATATCTGTCCCGTTGGCGCGCTGACCTCGAAAGATTTTCGTTTCAAGATGCGGGTTTGGTTTTTAAAGGAAACCAAGAGCATCTGCACGAGCTGCGGCACGGGCTGCAACATCGTGATCGGTTCGCGCGAAGAGCGGATTTATCGGTATGAACCGCGTGAAAACGAGGCTGTCAATTCGTGCTGGATGTGCGATTACGGACGGCTCAATTACAAATGGATTGGGCGCGAAGATCGTTTGCGGCAGGTCGTGCGTCAGACAACTCCCGGACGGAAAGAAACCCTCGGCTGGGTTCCCGTTTTGCGTGAGATTGGAGAACGACTGCGGCAGGCCCGCGCGGGATCGGTCGCGATCGTCGGCTCCGCGCGCCAGAGCAACGAGGAGCTCTATTTATTGAAGCTCCTGGCGCGCAAGTTCAATGCGGAAACAGACTCAGTGCCGCGGATGGGCGAATCGGACAGAATGCTGCTGAATGCCGACCGCAACCCGAACAGCACAGGAGCGCGCCTGATTGGAATTGCGCCCGCGGAGATCGGCTCGAATTTGCCAAGGATCGCCGAAGGCATTCGCAGCGGCGCCATTCGCACTCTGATCGTTTTTGGCGAAGACGTGACCCAGCACGGGCTTGGGAGAGAGTTGCTCGAACAACTCGATTTGCTGATCGTGAGCGACATCCTGCCGAATGGCACTACTGACCTCGCTCATTACACCTTGCCCGGCGCCGCGCACGCCGAGAAGCGGGGCACGTTTACGAACGTCAAAGGCCGGTTGCAGAAATTCATCAAAGCAATCGAACCGCCCGGGGAGGCCCGGCCGGATTGGGAAATCCTGCATGATCTGTTGCGGCACGCCGGGCTCGAACAGGGCGTCGCCAGCATCGAAGGTTTGTTCAATCGCATGGCGGCGGAGATCCCGGCATTTCAAGGGATCAAGTGGGCCGACATAGGAGACACTGGAGTGGACGTAAAATTTTAGGCTACGCCAACAATGGACCCGAATTTTCTCCTGCTCAGCTTTGTGAAGATCGTCGTGGTCGTGGCGGTGTTGCTGCCGTTGATCGCGTACACGGCGCTGGCGGAGCGGAGGATTTGCGCGTTTATTCAGGATCGGTTGGGGCCGAACCGGGTTGGGCCGTTTGGAATTTGGCAGCCGCTGGCGGACGGAATTAAATTTTTGCTGAAGGAAGATTTCACGCCGTCGTACGTGCGGAAGATTTACTTCTGGCTGGCGCCGGCGATCACGATGATTCCGGCGATGATGGCGCTCGCCATCATTCCTTTTGGGTCGTGGCTGGGGCTTCAGAAAATGGTCATCGCCGACCTGAACGTCGGAATTCTTTATACGTTCGGCATCGTTTCGCTGGGAGTCTATGGGATTGTGCTGGCGGGTTACGCTTCGAATTCGAAGTATCCCTTTCTGGGCGGCATTCGATCGAGCGCGCAAATGATCTCGTATGAGATTGCGATGGGCATGTCGGTGATCCCGATTTTCCTGCTGGTCGCTGATCCGTCGGTGAATCGCGCGCTCGCGGCGGATCCGGCCTGGTCCGCGTTTCTGCAGGGGACGAGCGATTTAAATTTGAATCATGTGGTGGCGTATCAAGCGCACGGAGTTTGGCTGGTGTTCAAACAACCGCTGGCGTTCGCTATTTTTCTCGTGGCGGCGTTTGCCGAAACCAATCGGCTGCCATTCGATTTGCCGGAGTCAGAAACAGAGCTCGTGTCGGGTTATCACACGGAATATAGCTCAATGAAATTCGCCATGTTTTTCATGGGGGAGTACGCGAACATGATCGCGGCATCGGCCATGATGGTGACGCTGTTCTTCGGGGGATGGACATTGCCTTGGCTTGGTTTGGACCATCCCGCGGCAAGCGTGGGAATGGGCATCGCGCAAATCGTGGTATTCCTCGCGAAGGTTGTTGTTTTTCTGGTGGTGTTTATTTGGGTCCGCTGGATGTGGCCCCGGTTCCGTTACGATCAATTGATGAATCTGGGATGGAAACGATTCGTGCCGCTGGCGCTAGGGAATATTGTGATCACGGCGTTGTTTTTATGGGCGAGGAGATGAAAAGAATTGCGGATGGCGGAATGCGGATTTCAAAGAAGGCCTGAATGATTGTTAAACGCAAAGCACTAACCTGGTGGGAGCGGCTCTACGTGCCGGCCGTCTGGAACGGCTTAAAAATCACGGTGCAGCATTTCTTCCGGAAGAAAGTGACGATGCAATATCCGGAAGAGAAGTGGGTGGTTCCTCCGGGATATCGCGGCGCCCCATATCTGGTCAAGGACCAGGACGGGCGGACGAAATGTGTTTCGTGTCAGCTTTGCGAATTCATTTGTCCGCCGAAAGCGATCCGGATCACGCCGCCGGGGCCGCCGGGCTCTCCGGAAGCGGGCAACGTCGAGAAAGCGCCAAAGGAATTCGAAATAAATATGCTGCGCTGCATTTTCTGCGGGTACTGCCAGGAAGTTTGTCCGGAGGAAGCCATTTTCCTCATGCGCGATTATTCATTAACGGGCTTCAGCCGGGAGGAGATGATTTACAACAAAGAGAAGTTGCTCGCGCTGGGCGGAGTTCACCACGACACGATTCAGAAGTGGAAACACAAATGAATGGCGGGATGCCGATTGCGAGTGAACCGGCTTGTTCACCCAACCGTTGCATAAAACTTAGATCGGATGAATGAAATAGGCGCATCGCCATGATCCAGCCGTTCTTTTTTTATTTGTTTGCGGCGCTGACGCTCGCTTGCGGGCTCTGCGTTTTGCTCAGCCATAATCCTGTCACGAGCGCCATGTTTCTGGTGCTGTCAATTGTTTCGCTGGCGGGATTGTTCGTGCTGCTGCACGCGTTCTTTTTGGCTGCGGTTCAGATCCTGGTTTACGCGGGCGCGGTCATTGTCCTTTTTTTGTTTGTGATCATGCTGCTCGATTTGAAGGTCGAGGAGCGCCGGCGGATTCGCGCGATCGGAGCGTTAATGGGCTTGGTGTCCGTCGGGGCGGTGGGATTCGCGATTGTCAGCACGATCGTTTCAAATCCAGCCAGCCGCCCATTGCCGCCGCCGAGATTGGAAGGAGCAACCGCGTATCTCGGGCAGATTTTGTTCACGCGATATTTGCTTCCGTTTGAAATTGTTTCCCTTCTGCTTTTAGTGGCGATGGTCGGCGTGATTCTGCTGAGCAAAAAGGATCTTCGTTAATGCAACCGGGACTTGAACACTACCTGACCGTGAGCGCGCTCCTGTTCAGTTTGGGGCTGCTCGGAGTCATCGTTCGGCGCAATCTGCTCGTGATCTACATGTCGATTGAGCTGATGCTCAACGCGGCGAATCTTGCGTTTGTGGCCTTCTCCCGCTTTCAGAACAATGCGGACGGGCAGGTCACGGTTTTCTTTATTATTACGGTCGCGGCGGCGGAAGTTTCCGTCGGGTTGGCTTTGATCGTGGCCCTGTACCGAAGGAAACAAACGGCCCACGTGGAAGACCTGACGAGTTTGCGGCTTTAAAGCGGGTCCAGACCAGGCCTGCCAACCATCGAATGATTATCTTGGCTCCAATAATTTTGTTTCTGCCGTTGTTTGCGGCCCTGGCCATCACCATTTTCACTCGGCAGAACCGAGCGCTCAGCGCGAAATTATCGATCAGCGCGGTTGTTGTGGGTTTTGTGCTGAGCGCCGCGCTCGTGCTCGGTGTGGGATGGCATCCCGTGCGCCGCGAGCTCATTTTGAATTGGCTGGAAGTCGGCCCGCTGCAAGTTGATTTCGGTTTCCGGTTGGACCCGCTCAGCCTGATGATGCTTCTGATCGTCACGGGAGTCGGCAGCGCGATTCACATTTTTTCCCATGGGTACATGCGCGAGGATCGAGGATTTTCGAGGTATTTCGCCTGTTTGAGCCTGTTTACTTTTTCGATGCTCGGGATCGTTCTTTCGAACAACTTTCTTCAGCTCTTTGTTTTTTGGGAGCTGGTCGGCGTCTCGAGCTATCTGTTGATCGGATTCTGGTTCGAACGTCCGGCCGCAGCCGATGCGTGCAAAAAGGCTTTCCTGACGAATCGCCTGGGTGATTTCGGATTTCTCACCGGAATCATTCTCGCCTGGACGACTCTCGGCTCTTTGAATTTCAGCGCTCTCGAGGATGCGCTGAAGAACAATCCGGCTGCTCTGGGGGGAGTGGCGACGGCGGCGGGGCTCTTAATTTTTTGCGGCGCGGTCGGAAAGTCCGCTCAATTCCCGTTGCACGTGTGGCTCCCGGACGCGATGGAAGGTCCCACGCCGGTCAGCGCCTTGATCCATGCGGCCACCATGGTGGCGGCGGGCGTTTACATGCTTTCACGAGTCTTCTTCCTCCTCGATTCCGTCTCGCTGGAAGTCATTGGATGGATTGGCGGATTTACTTCGCTATTGGCGGCGACGATTGCGATTCAGCAGAACGACATCAAACGTATTCTCGCCTATTCAACATTGTCACAGCTCGGATACATGGTCATGGCGGTTGGGTTGGGTGGTCCCGGGCCGGCCATGTTCCACCTGACGACGCACGCCTTTTTCAAGGCGCTCTTGTTTTTGGGCGCCGGCTCTGTGATCCACTCGCTTCATCACGAGCAGAACATTTGGAACATGGGCGGGTTGAAATCGAAGATGCCTGTGACGTTCGGAACATTTCTGATCGGAACCCTGGCGCTCTGCGGGGTTCCGCCGTTCAGCGGATTCTACAGCAAAGATTCCATTCTGGCGCAGGCTTATGACCAAAACGCCTGGTTGTTCGTGGTTGGGTTGGTTGTTGCCGCCATGACGACGTTTTACATGTTCCGTTTGTTGTTCGTGGCGTTTCTTGGATCCGCGCGTTCCGAGTCCAGCGCCCATGCCCACGAGTCGCCGAAGGTGATGACATGGCCTTTGGTGGCGTTGGCGATTCCAAGTTTGTTCGCCGGAATTTGGGGCATCCAACAGATTTATGCGATGCAATGGATACAAACGGGCGCACATCCCAGGGCATTCGGAGACGCTTTATTCGAGCCGTTCAGCGAAAAACCGTTGGCCGCTTTTTTTGGCCTGCTTGCGGTGATGATTGGGTTTTGTTTAGCCGCCGTGCTCTACCGGCGAGCGGCAGCCGATCCACTGCCGCTGAAGTTGGGGGCGCTCTCCCGCGCGATGCACGGGCGGTTTTATCTCGACGAGATTTACGAAGGATTCATTCGTGTCACTCAAGATCTACTGGCGCAAATCGCCGACGGTTTCGATCGTTGGATTATCGCCGGGCTGTTGGTGAAAGGCTCACACGGGGGCACGGAGCTCTTCGGGCGGGCGTTGCGGCTACTGCAAACCGGAAACCTGCAGACGTACGCGTTCCTGTTCGCAGCCGGAGCCGCGTTACTCCTCTATCTGGCGTTGCGCTTCTAACATGACCACTTTGAGTTTGATCTTTTTGATGCCGTTGTTCGCGGCGGGAGTGATTGCGGCAATGCCGAGGAACCTGCGCTTTGCCATCCGCTTGGTGGCGCTCGCGGCGACATTTTTCTCGCTCCTCCTCGCTTTGAAAATGTTTTGTCAGTTTCACGTGGGAGCGGCGGGTTACCAGTTCGAAGCGAATTTTCCGTGGGTCGAATCCATTGGCATTCGCTACCACATCGGTGTGGATGGCATTAATGTCGGGCTGGTGTTTATGGGCGCCGTGGTCGCTTTTGCGGCGACGGCCTGCGCCTGGGAAATCCGCGAGCGCGAGAAAGAATTTTATTTGCTGCTGATGGTGATGTCGGGAGGGATTCTGGGAGCCTTTGCGTCGTTGGATCTTTTCTTTTTCTTTTTCTTTCACGAACTCGCCCTCATTCCGACGTTCATCATGATCGGGGTTTGGGGCAGGGGGCCGGACCGCAATTACGCGACGTTTAAGATGACGCTGTACCTGAGCCTAGGGGCGCTGGTGGCGTTGATTGGATTGCTCGCGCTCTATGCGCAATCCGGAGCGGGCACCTTCGATATCCCGCAGCTGGCGGAGGCCTTGCGGCGGCGGCCGATCGCGCCCGGCACGCAGCATTGGATTTTTGGCCTTTTGCTCTTTGGGTTTGGGATTCTGGTTTCGCTTTGGCCGTTTCACACGTGGGCGCCGCTGGGCTATGCGGCTGCTCCAACTCCAACGGCGATGTTGCACGCGGGCGTTCTGAAAAAATTCGGTTTGTACGGATTGATTCGAATTGCTCTGCCGCTTCTGCCGGACGCCGCCAGGAGCTGGGCGCACATCATTGCGGTGCTCTGCTTGGGAAACATTTTGTTTGTGGGACTGGTGGCGATGCGGCAGAAGAACCTGAATTTGCTGATTGGGAATTCAAGCGTCGCTCACATGGGTTTTGTTTTCCTGGGCATCGCCAGCTTGACGCTCGTCGGGGTGACCGGCGCGATTTTTATTATGGTGGCGCATGGTTTCCTCGCGGCGTTGACATTCGCCCTGAGCGGCTACCTGTATCAACAGAAGGAGACGCTCGAGATTCGCGGAATGGGCGGCTTGCTCCGGCAACTCCCCTTTATTGGGGGCGTCCTCATTATGGCGATGCTGGCTGGCTGCGGTTTGCCGGGATTTGCGAACTTCGTGGGCGAAGTGATGGTGTTCTTCGCCGCTTTTAAAGCATTTCCGTTCATGACGGGGCTCGCCCTCTGGGGTGGGTTGGTGATCGGCGCGGTTTATATGCTGCGGGCGATTCGGGCGGTGCTTCACGGGCCGCTTTCGGGTTTCTGGGCATCTGCACGGGATGCGGAGGGGAGTTGGCGGCGCCTGCCATTTCTGCTGCTGCTGATTTGTCTGCTGATTTTTGGATGTTTTCCCAGAATTTTGACTGACCGAATCGAGCGAAGCGCGCGGCCGTTGTTTTCGTTATCGCAGCCGGTCGAGCGAGCGAGCGGTCTGAGTTCCGCAGTTGTTCCGGCGGCGGCATGGGCGGAGAAGCAAGGAAAGTAATTGATGAACATTTTTCTGATGATTCCCGAGGCAGTCGTGGCCGCTCTGGCCTTGGTTTTATTGACCGCAGATCTCTGGACGCCCGCCGAACACAAACGACAGTTCGGGTATCTCGCCGCGCTGGTGCTGCTGGCGTTGGTGGCGTGGACATTCGTTGATGTCATCGATGCTCCTCGATACGCATTTTTCGGAATGTTCGTGCAGGATGGCCTGGCGTTGTTTTTTAAGAGATTCTTTTTATTGGCGGGCGCCTTTGTGATGGTGATCGCGGTTGAATTCGCGGACCGGATCGAGGCGGGCGTGACCGAATTCTACGCGCTATTGTTGCTGGCGCTGAGCGGGATGATGTTTGCGGCCTCGGCGAATGATTTTGTTTTGGTTTTCGTGGCGCTGGAATTGATCACGGTGAGTTTTTATGTGCTGAACAGTTTTCAACGGAGCCGGATCGCATCGCTCGAAGCCGGAATAAAATATTTGATTTTGGGAGCGTTAGCGTCCGCCTTTCTTGTTTATGGGATCGCTCTTATTTATGGGATGGCGGGAACGACGAATTTCGGAGCATTGGCTGACCGAGCTGCGGCCGTAGCTGACCGGCCGGTTTTCTGGCTCGGTCTGCTGATGGTTATTGCGGGGCTCGGCTTTAAATTGGCGGCGTTTCCTTTCCAAATTTGGGCTCCGGATGTGTATCAGGGGTCTCCGACTCCAGCGACGGCGTTTCTGGCGGTCGGATCGAAAGCGGCTGGCGTCGTTTTGTTGCTCCGCATTTTATTCAATGCCGTTCCCGCAGGCGGAGTGAACTGGGCTCGAATATTATTGGTGATGGCTGGCATCTCGATTTTATATGGGAACCTGTGCGCGATTCCCCAGCGCAATCTCAAACGGCTGATGGGCTACTCGAGTATCGCGCATGCCGGTTACATTTTGTTGGGAATCGCTGCCACGAGCCTGGCCGGATCGAGCGCGATTCTCTATTATTTGATCGGTTATTTATTCTCCGTCATCGCGGCGTTTGCTGTGATTTGTCTCGTTATGCGCGGCATCGAGGGGGAGGACATCAGCGCGGTGGCTGGGTTGAACCAGCGATCGCCTTTTTTGGCGGCCAGTTTGGCCGTTGCCATGATCTCGCTTGCTGGCATCCCTCCGCTGGCGGGGTTCTTTGGAAAATTTTTGATTTTCCGAGCGGTGCTGGAGCATGGGCCGGCGGAGGCGGGTTACTACGTTGCTTTGGGTTTGGCTCTGGTTGGCGTGGTTATTTCCTTCTACTACTACCTTGGAGTCGTGCGCGCGGTTTATTGGTCTCCAGCTCCGGTCGCGAGCGGTCCGATTCAATTGGCGGCTCCGACGCGGGCTGCCTTGTGGATTTGCCTCGCTGGAATGTTCTATTTGGGCTTGTTCCCGAATCGCTTGCTGAACTCCGCCACCTCTTCGGCGCAATCTTTGCGCGTCTCAAATCGAGCGTTGGCGATCCGAGACGTCGCTCCTGCAACCGGCCGTTAAGTTCGCAGATCAATCTTCCGCCGCTGGCGATTGGCTTCGTAAAGGAAGACCGCGCTGGCGTTGCTCACGTTCAAGGAATCGACTCCACTCTGCATGGGAATCGCTGCGGCTTCGTCACAGGCGGCCAAAACTTTCTGGGAAATCCCGTAGGCTTCGTTGCCCAATACAATGCAGCAATCGCCTGCCAACTGCGCGCGGGCCAAAGTGGTGTAATCCGTGTGCGGGTGCGCCGCGCAACACCAAATGTTTTCGCGGCGCAGGGCGTAAAGAGTCTCGGCCAAACTCGCAAGCTCCACCACCGGGAGCCGAAAGATTGCGCCCATCGAGCTCCGCACGGCGCGGCGGAGGAATGGACTGCTCGAAGTCTCTCCCACCAGCAGCGCATGCACTCCGAACGCGGCGCAATTCCGAACAATGACGCCGAGGTTCTCCGCGTTTGAAATTTCATCGAGCGCGACTAACAAATAGGGCCGGGCTTGCTGTGAAAGAATTTTTTCCAGAGGAAGCGGGTCTGGAATTTTACCGACCGCGAGCAGTCCTTGGTAAAAAGTAAATCCGGTGAGCTGCTCGACCATTGTTTTCTCCGCGAGGTAAACGATGATGTTTTCTTTTCTCGATGCGAGCAGAGGTTGGAAATTGTCGAGCCACTCGGGGGTGAGCAAGACAGAAACGACTTCGAAATGGCTTTGCAACAACCGGCGGACCAATTTCTCGCCTTCCGCGACAAAGATCCTTTTTTCGCGATGATCGAGCGGTCGCCGAAGGGTCAAGTATGGCTGCAAATTCGGATCGTCCAGAACGTTGGCTTTCCGCAACTCGAACATCGACTGTGTAATTATCTTTTTTGAGCGCCGCTCACAACGTTTCTCCTGGGCCAGGGAGACTCCCGATCATCCCGAATGAACAGCGCCTTGTTGCGTGGCAGCGATGATCGACTGCTCCAGGCGCTGCTATAAAAAAAGAAAGGGCGGCTATGTCCCCTAGCCGCCTTGATTGGTTTCCCCCAACCCCGCCCCTCCTTGGTCAGCGGGCAGCGTCTTTTTTGAAGAAGAAAGAAACAATTCCCTATAACCCACCTTCTAGGGAGGAGCTATGAGGAGCGAATCTGAATTTGACATCCCGATGTTCCCTGAGGGTGGGAAGGGGTTTAAGGAGAACGAGTCGACTCGGAGCGGCTTCTCGGAATGCCCCAGCCTGGTCAGGAGGCATTTATCTGAGGACCGGCTACATGGCGGAGTTTCGGGAAAAACTCGTCGTGCATATCGCGCAACGCCGGGAATTGACTGCGCCACTCATTGACGGCTTCGAGGCTGGCGTCTGCGCTGATGATCGCTTCCGTTTCCCCAGCGTCCGCCAGAATTTCTCCGTGCGGATCCACGATAATACTCCGGCCCGAATACGTGAGTTTGGGATCGGTTCCTGTCCGGTTTACCCCCAGGACGTAGGCCTGATTCTCAATCGCGCGGGCTTGCAAAAGGGTCACCCAGTGCTGGATTCGCATGATGGGCCAGTTCGCAATCACAATGAATAAATGGACTCCGCTCCGGGCGGCCAATCGGAAGATTTCCGGGAAACGCAAATCGTAACAGATAAACGGCGCCGCTTTGAAACCGTGCCAATCGAAGGTCGCGATTTGATGGCCGGCGGCGTAATGCTCGGCTTCTTTTCCCAGCGCAAACGGGTGGATTTTTTTGTAGCGGGCGATGAGCGTTCCGGTTGGATCGAAAACCACGGCTTCGTTCCATCCCTTTTTGCCGGGACCAGCACTGACCAAACCTCCCATAAAAAATGCTCCGTATTGCCGGGCTTTCTCGGACAAGAACCGCTCGGTCAACGATGGAGTGGCCTCCTGCGCCGCGGCCACGTTCATGGTAAAGCCGCTGGCGAACATCTCCGGCAGCGCCACTAAACTTCCCGGAGCAATGGCATGCCGCTTCAGCAGGCGGTCTGCCTCCGCGTAATTGGCGAGCTTGTTTTCCCAAATGAGATTGAGTTGGCAGCCGATGAGTCGCATGCACGTTTGTTTACGCGAGCCGAGCGGGTTTGCCCACCAAAAGTTTTAGCCCGCGAATGAGTCTTTGGATCGCTTCGGCTGCGGCTTGTTTTGTCAATGCGCCGTAGGCCACACGAAGATAACAACCGTCGTTCGTTCCAAAAGCTGGGCCGGGAATGACGGCGACGCCGAACTGGCGGACAAGCGCTTCGGCCAGTTGAACGGCATTCCAATCGGTCTTGAGGCGAAGAAGACAGTAAAAAGCGCCCTGCGCTGGCGGCGCCTCGCAGATATCGTGCGCCTCCTCAATCTGATCGAGAAAAAGCCGGCGCGTTTGCTCGATGTTCGCCAAACCTGCTTCGCAATAGCCGCGGCCCGCTTTCAAGGCGCCGAGCGCCGCGAATTGTGAAATGACCGGGGGACAGATCAGCAGTGTGTCCTGAATCTTTTTTATGGGATCGAGCAGCTTTCGGGGAACAACCATGTAGCCAATGCGCCAACTGGCAAACCCGTACGCTTTCGAAAGCGAGAACAGGCTTATGGTGTGAGCTTCGCTCTTGGGAAGTGAACCGGGGGAGAAGTGAGACGCTCCATCGTAGGTGAAATATTCGTAAGCTTCGTCGCTGATGTGGTAGAGACCCGCCTCGCGGCACAGCTCGTTAACTGCCGCAAGCGATTGCTCGGAGTAAACCGCGCCCGTTGGATTGTTCGGAGAAATCGTGACAACAGCGCGGGTTTTCGGAGTAATGGCCGCTCGAATTGAGGCGAGGTCCAGCTGATAATCTGGATAAGTTGGGACGATGACTGGTTTTCCTCCTGCCAATGTCACGGCCATTTCATGATTAAAATAAAATGGACGTTGCAAAATGATCTCATCGCCTGGATCAATGACCGCCAGCAGCGCATTCATGAATGCGAGGTTCCCGCCGGCGGTGACAATCACTTGAGAGGCGCCACCGGTTTGAATGCGATTTTCAGCGAGCAGCTTAGATGAGATGCTTGCGCGCAGGGGCTCGATTCCGTGAACTGGCTGGTACTTGTGGTGAGCTGGATTTTTGAAAAATTCTTCGAGCGTCCCGAGTGCTTCCGGCGGCGGTCCATAATAAACAACCCCTTGGCCGAGGGAGATCGTGCCGGGGCATTGGCGGATCCATTCGGCCACAATGGGGATGATTGGCGTCTGAACCGCTTCGATTCGGAACGGCAATGGCAGCCCGTCTGGCGAGCGCGAGAGTGACATGCAGACGGAAGATGCCGCGGGCCTTCGGTGAAGACAAGTCTGCTGCCGCAGAGCGGACCGGAGATGCAAAGAAACGTTTTGTAGCGGAAAACTTGTTGACGATGGCCTACTGCTTAACCGTGAGAGTTTTTTCCTCCCCTGAGTACGTGACGCGAACGTTCGCTCGCTCGATCGCCACAATCCGGACGCCTTCGATTTCGGTGCCCTCACGGACCATTTTGCCGTTGATCAACGCAATAGAATTTGGCGGGCGGTGCACAATCCCTTGCAACGTCAGCTGTGGAAAGTTTGCTTTCGCCGTTCCGATCGGTTGCGGGGCAATTGCCGCCATTGATTGAATGGTCGGAGGTAGTGGGGTCGATTCGGCCCCCGAAGTTTTCTTCGATTGGATTGGGGCGGGTGTTGTAGAGGCAAGAGGGGCGGCTTGGGCGGGACCGCTCGCAACTGCTGGCCCACTGCTGCTTTCCGCCAGCGCTTTCGTCGTTTTCCGAGCCTGAAGCCAGTTGATGGAAAGAACGATCAGAACGATCAACGCCAAGATTCCCCCAGCCACGTAGCCCAAGTACGGCCTCCATTCTTTTGGGACTTGCAGGCGGGCTGGAATCCGACGCGATGCATCCGCCGGAGCGGCATGCACAGCGGAAATTGGGACGGCTTTGAATTTTGTGGAGGACATCGCTTTTTCCGGAATATGGGCAAAAGCGGCATCGCGCCACGCGGCGAGATGATCACTAAGCCCGAGGTCTTTGAGATAATTCAAGTCGAGCGGAGTTGAAATGAATCCGTCTTTGTCTGGATTTTGTTCGTACTCGAGAGCATTCGCGACGTGAACCGCTGTCAGTGGGGAAAATTCCTTTTTCGCCGACTTCCACGGAAAATGGTGAAGAGCGGTCGCTTCGACAATGGAATTTGGCAGCCCCCAAAGAGCGAGCAGGTAAGCCCCTGTTTCAGCATGTGTCGCCCCGAAAATTTCAGCTTCCACTTCGACCGGTGGAAGTTGGCGTTTCCGCGCGAGCGCCATCGCGCCATTATAATGCTCGTCGAGATTGGAGGCTAAGACGATCTTTCCAATGTCATGCAACAAGCCGGCCGTGAACGCCTCCTCCGCCATGGCGTCATCATTTGTTTCACTGTTGACAATCCGCTTGGCCATGGTTCCGACCGCCATGCCGTGCCGCCAGATTTTGTCGATCGAAAAATAGAGAGGTTTGACTTTGTCCAGCTGAGAAAACGCATGGATCGCCAGGATCAGCGATTTGACCGTCTCCATGCCTAAGATTTGAATGGCTTCGGTCAAATCGGTGATTTGCCGCTGAAGCCCATAAAATGCCGAATTCACCACTTGAACGATCTTCGTGGTCATCGCCAAATCCCGCCCGATAATTTCCGCGACATTTGCAGCGGAAGTCGTCGGCGCTTGCAGTTCTTTCACTACCTTCGAATAGAGCGAAGGCATGATCGGAAACGTCCGCATCCTCGACACGAGGGAGCGGATGTTTTTGTTGGCTAGCCAGACATCCAGCTCCAATCCACGGAGAATATTCGCTTTGATCGTTGCCGTGTCCGAAGGTTTGCTGAGCAGACGGTGAGTGCCCCAAACGCACTTCATCATTAGCTCATTGTCGATGGAACGCGCTCGGAGGAACCGCACGGTTTTAGGCTGTGCCTCCCAAACGGCGTCCAATAAATCAACGCCGTTGAGATCTGGTAAATCGAGGTCCGCCAGCACCACGTCGAAAGAATTCTTGTTGAGGGTTTCAAGCGCCGCCGAGGCTGTCCCGACGGATGAAAGTTCCCACTGATCCTGTTGTTCGCCGAGTTCCTGTAGTAGTTGCTGGAACTCTGCTGGCTCAGTGGCCACGAAGAGGATTTGTCGTTTCGTGCTCACGGTTTTGACCGATTACCGAAGGGATGTCCATCGGCGTTAGTCGGGCAGTTCGGCCCGGTCCAACCGCTTTTCGGCGGGATTGCGTTGCGTCAGCAGGGTCACAGCCCTTTCCGCAACGTTTCCATTATAACGATGCGGTGCTGCTCAAGCACACAACCTTCACGAGGATCGGCATTCAAAGGGAAAACTTAAACGCAAATCGGCGCGAAAATTCACGAACTCCGTGCGCGTTGCTCTAAACGGGAGGGTGGTGACTCGTCGTCTGCAGGCGAAAGCCGGCGTTCCGACCGTGTGCAGTTGCGACTCTGGTCAGCAGCAAAGCGTTTACCCTGCAGCCGAAACATTGCAACCAATGCTCATTTCAGCTCTGTGGAATATCCAGCAACCACTTATTTCGCCCGCCTCCACTCAATGTTTTTGATAAGTGCGGTCGTTTGGTAGCTTGCAATTCCGAGTGGGCGTGAAAGGTCGATTTCGCCGGCGCGAAGGCTGATTCGACGGTCGGTAATGGTTTGATTGATGATCTGTTTTTCGTCGACCCAAGCTTGGATTTTCTCTGGTGTCACTCTCAGTCGAATTTTAAACCACCGCTTTTTCGGGAAATCCATGTATTGCGTGGTTTCATTCTCGGAGGCATCCATTCCATCGATGCTGGAAAGTCCGACAACTCCCCCGCCCCAACCGCCGACGATGAGCGTGCAATGCGAGTCAGCGACCGGAAATGTCAACGCGCAAAAAAAATCCGAGCCGTCGAGTTTCATGGCTTCAAGCCGGATCTCGTAGCTCGCTTTTGGAAATGCGTTCGTCCAGTTCAATCCCGTCAGCGGATCACCCATTCCCAATCGGATGGCCCCCTCCTCGATGCTGACTTCGCCGTGACCTGCAAAATCCGTCGACTTCCATCCAGTTAATGCCTTTCCATCAAACATCCTTTGCCATCCCTGATCAGAGCCCGAGTCTGCGGCGTCAATCGGAATACAGGAGGAATAAAGGCAAAGGATCAGAAGAACCAAAGCGGAGTGGACGTGATGTGAAACGGGAAGAGAGCCTGGCGAAGCGAGGAAAGTCATTTGCCGGACGAGTCGACGTTCCCCCTCAGTGGGTCGTGGTGATTTACAAATCCCGGGCATGCCCCTCTTCTACATTTGGGGGCGAGTTTCGTCCAGCAGGATTCCCGGATTTTGGCTGGCAAAATGCCGATGGCGAAACCCGGCTCGGGCTCACTGGAATTTGCGGTCAAGATTTCTCACTGGCGGTCCGACAGGTGGACAAATTGGACAAAACAGACAAAATATCTTTTGCTTGCCAATGGTCTAGGTTTCATTTAGAGGTCTTCCCTTCAATCCCATTTTTCGGCGAAGGCTCTCGAGCAGGGCGGGCGGGGCTGTGTTCGAAAATCCGGTAACTTTTTCCTTGCATCACCCCTGAAAAACCAATATTCCTACGCGAGATGCAGAACAACTATATTCCACTTTCGATAGAAAAATTATGAACAGTTACCCCAACTTAATCACAAATAGTCGGTTCAAGAATATCACTAGAAAACGCCACGGGACTCAAAAAGTTGCGGCGTTTTTCCTCCTCTTCCTATTCGCGCTGGGCATCTCAGTAAAAGCTGGGGCTGCGTCCTTCTCGGCGCAATCCTCCACAATCACTGCTGAGAGCTGCCTTCCAGCGAACAATTCTGTCGACCCTGGTGAAACCAACACTGTTGCTTTTGTCATCAAGAATGGAAGCGCTGGTGATCTCAGTAACGTCAAAGTTTCCTTGGTGACCGGCGGGAAAGTTATTGCGGTCTACACCGGCACACAAACTGTCGGAACCATCGCCAAGGATGCAACTGCGACCGTCTCTTTCAGCTTCCGCGCTGACGGGCCGTGCGGTGGTCAGTTGACTCCGACCTTGCACGTCACTTGGGGGGCAAATGACGCCAGCGCTGAAGATGTCAGCGGGAGCGCGTTCAACCGCACTCTCGGCGCCGCGGTGAATACGACCCAAACGTTCTCGAATAGCGCGTCGATTACGATCAACGATTTCAATGCTGCCAGTGATAAATTGGGACGGGCATCGCTTTACCCTTCGCCGATCACCGTTGCGGGCGTTCCCCACACGACTGGTCTTACCGGCCAAAAGGTTTCCAAGGTCACGGTGACGTTGAATGGAGTTAGTCATACATTCAGCCAGGATGTGCAAGTTCTTTTGGTTGGACCGCAAGGACAGAATGTCGTTCTCATGAACGACGCTGGCGGCGCGACAACCACGACAGCGCCCATAAGCAATGCAGATCTAACCTTCGATGATTCGGCTTCGAGTCTGCTGCCAAGCGGAAGCCAGATTACCACTGGAACCTATAAACCCACGGATTATCCCGGAGATGGTGATGGGTTTCCTACGCCAGCACCGGCTGGTCCTTATGGAACGACACTGTCGGCATTCACAACCACGCTGGCGAGTGGAGATCCAAACCCGAACGGGGACTGGAAGCTCTACGTCATTGACGACACAGCTGGTGATTCTGGTGTTATCTCTGGGGGTTGGAGCCTCTCAATTACAACGACCCAAATCGTCTGCTGCGGAGCTGGCCAAACCTGGCCGTTCTTGAAGATTAGTAATGTCAGCGAAGTTAGCGAGGATCTCGGTGCGAATAATGGTGGTGCTGTTCCCGCTAATCCCGTTCCTGTGGCGAATATTCAAATCGGCGACATTGACAAAAGCTCTGACGGTACGACTGTCAATGACACCGGTGCAAATACGCTTACGGTTGTCGCCACTTCGTCTAATGAAGCTCTAGTGAAGAGCTCGAATCTAGTCGTCGGCGGGACGGGAGCAAACCGAACAATTCAAGTCAAAGCGCTTGAGCCGAATGCCTCTGGAACGAGCACGATTACGGTCACCGTGACTGATACGGAGGGCCATGTGACCAGCGATTCGTTCACACTGAAAGTCAATTCGGTGAACGACAACCCGTTGATGAGTGCCATCCGCAATCAAGCGGCGAATGTTGGGACCGCGACGCCGCCGATTCCTTTCACCGTTTCTGACGTTGAAAGCGCGCCGGAAACGTTGTTGGTTACCGGGTCGTCCGATAATCAGGCGGTCGTTCCTAATCAAAATATATTCTTCAGTGGGAGTGGCGCGAACCGGAGTGTGACAATCGTTCCGGCCACTAGTGCCACCAGTGGAGAAGCGAATATCACGCTCACAATTAGTGATCCGAATGGCGGATCGAGCACGCAAACATTCAAGGTCGCCTTTACCACGCTGGCTGGCCATCCTACCATCACCCCTCTAAGCAACGCAGCTGTTGATGAAGACAAATCGTTGACCATCGGTTTTACGGTTCACTCAGCTTCGTCCACCTCAGATAGTAGTCTGACGCTAAGTGGGACTTCTGACAACACCACGATCCTGCCACAATCGGGCATCACATTTGGTGGGTCGGGCAGCGAGAGAACGGTGACCTTAACACCGGCCTCCAACCAGAACGGCACTGTCAATGTAACCATCACCGTCTCTGATCCCAACGATGGAAGCACGTCGACGGCATTTGTCCTGACCGTAAACTCAATTAACGACAAACCAACCATCACGTCCGTCCCTGACCAAAGCATCAACGAGGGCGGGGCGACCGGTACCTTGACCTTTACTGTCGGGGATGTGGAAACTGCGGCTGGAGCGTTGACTGTCACCGCTGCTTCAAGCGATCAAGGGGTGATCCCTAACGGTGCTATCACTTTGGCGGGTTCCGGGGCTGATCGCACCGTCAAGATCGACCTCGCTGGTTCTGACGCCAATGGCAAAGCCACTATTACTCTCACAGTGACTGACGGGAATGGAGGAACAGCTAGTTCTTCCTTCCTCGTCGACGTAAACGCCGTCAACGATGCTCCAACTGTTACGACAGCAAATGGTGTCGCGCTCGCAGCCAACACCTCCCCTACTGTTCTAACAGTAAATGAAGATTCGGGCGAAGCCGCTACCACGTTCCTCGTGTCCGGCATTACGCCTGGCCCAGCGAACGAGTCGCTGCAGACTCTTAGTGTTTCGGCTAGCTCGGGCAGCCCGAATATCCTTACGGTAAAGAGCGTGACTCTACCCGCTGGCAGCAGCGACGCCACAATCGTTCTGAAGACCGTTGCTAATGCCTTTGGGACAGCTGAGATCACATTTACTGTCCAAGACAACGGTGGAACAGCTCTCGGTGGGACCGATACGACGGTCCGCAAGTTCAAAGTGGTTGTGTCGCCGGTTAACGATCCACCTACGTTGGCTGACATCCCGAACCAAGTGACGCCGAAAAACAAGGCTATCTCGGTGCCGATCGACGTGAATGACGTCGAAACTCCGAAATCACAGATGGTGATGACCGCGCAATCGAGCAATCAGGCGCTGGTGAAGGATGCGAACATTGTATTCGATCTGGGCAACACCAAGGTCACCATCATTCCTGAGCCTAATCAGCTCGGAACGGTTACAATTACGATTACCGCAACCGACAAAGGTCAAAATAATGATAACGTTGACGTGAAATCGGTTACTCGTAGCTTTGACTTGACTATTGCTAATATCGAAGCGCCCACGATCTTGATCACTCCTTCATCGGGGACAATCGATGAAGATACCGTTGCCTCTGCAAATATCACGCTAACCGACAATTCTGATGGTAGCGGGTTGATTCTAACTGGTTCGTCTGACAATGTGGCGTTGGTTCCGAACAGTAACATCCTGTTTGGTGGGAGTGGACTAAATCGATCACTAGCAATTGTGCCCGCAGCCGACCAATCTGGGACGGCGCGCATTACGGTGGTTGTAAAGGATCCAGAAGGCCTCACCGCCGCTGCTACATTCAACCTGACAGTCAATCCCGTGGAAGACAAACCTGTGCTCACTTTCAAGGGAGCTCTGGTTACGGGGACGGTGACCACTCTGGAAGACACGGCCACGGCGGACAGCAGCACGGATTCGAAATTGCTCGAATTCACCGTGAGCGACGCTGAAACTCCTGCAAGCCAGTTGATAGTTTCGGCAACCGCGGCAAATAAGACTCTCGTGCCCGATGCGAATATTGTTATTGGTGGCACTGGCAACACGCGTACTCTCAAAATCACCCCCGCTGCTGATCAAAATGGATCAACAACGGTTACGGTTTCAGTCACTGACAGCGCGAATCAGACAGTCGCTCAGGCATTCACGTTGAATGTCACGGCTGTCAACGATGCACCGACGGTAACTCAGCCTCTGGATGTCCCGGTGAACGAAGATGCCGGGACTCAAACGATCACGTTTACTGGGATTAGTCCTGGACCTTCGAACGAAGGTCAAACGATTGCCAGTATTACTGTTAATGCCGATGTCAACACGATCATCGACATTACCCAGCCGGTCTTGTCCGGCGATAGCAAGTCCGCAACGATGACATTCACCCCTAAGGCGAATCAGTCTGGGACGACTAAGATGACCCTGACGCTGACGGACACCGGTGACACCTCTAACGGAGGGAAGAACTCCACAACTGTGAAGTTCAACATTATTGTCAATTCTGTTAATGACCTTCCGACGATTGCAATCGCGGATGCGAACAAGAATATCTCAATAGCGCAGGACACTGCCACTGGGATTATCCCCATCAGCATCGGAGATGTTGAAACCCCGACAGAAAAACTGGTGCTGAGTGGTGTCTCAGATAATCCGGCATTGGTGCCAAATTCGAATATTGTGTTCGGTGGAAGCTTCGCGGATCGTTCAGTGAAAATCACGCCGGCCGCCGGCCAGTTTGGCATAGCTCACATCACTATCACTGTCACCGACACCGACGGCGGAAGCCGATCTCAGGTCATTAACCTGACGGTTAGTCCGGGCCAGGTGCCGACCATCGCGCCGAAACCGCTTCCGACGCAGAACTTGGATGTCAACTCAGAAACCCCGATCATCGATATTACGGTGAAGGATGCGCAGACCGCTGCAGCGAACCTAATCGTAACCGCTGTCTCGGATAATCCAGCTCTGGTTCCGAATTCGTCGTTGAACATTCAGTTCGCGACCGATCCGAACAATCCTTCTCACCGAATGCTGATCGTTCGGCCGGCGAAGGATCAGATTGGGACAGCCAACATCACAGTGACAGTTCGTGATTCTGATGGGAATACCGATACGACCACGTTGCAAGTGAACGTAACCTTGCCGAATACAGCCCCAGTGATCAGCCCGAAACCGCTTCCTTCCGCCCTGATTACGGCGAATGGTGGCTCAGCCGGACCGATCAACTTCACTGTGACCGATAAAGAGACAGCCTCCGGGTTTTTAACTCTCTCGGCTACCTCGGACAACACGGCTGTAATTCCCGTTTCGAATATCGTCTTCGGCGGCAGTGGCGCAAACCGAACAGTGACGGTCACCTCTGCGGCAAACGCTCCTGAGAGCACCGTAAACATCACGATCACAGTCAAAGATAATGGTGCCCCTCAACTCAGCGACAGCACGACACTGGCGGTGAAAGTGCAGGGCATCTTTAATAATCCGCCGACGATCAGCACGATTGCAAACCAAACCACCACAACTGGCAAAGCAACTTCAGTCATTAACTTCACAGTTAGCGACTCGGAGACGCCTGCTGACCAGCTGACCTTAAGCGCTGCTTCAAGCAACCAAACCCTTGTTCCGAATGGCAGCATCTTCTTAGGTGGTTCTGGAAATAACCGCACTGTGTTTATACAACCGGCAAGCGGCCAAAATGGCACGGCTACTATCACGTTGACAGTGACGGATGCCGGAGGAAAATCGGCGACTAGCAGCTTCACCCTCACGGTGCAGCCTGTTGGACCTCCCGCGACTCCCACGATCACTTCTATCGCGGATCAAACCGCGCCAAAGAATCAATCGACTCAACCAACCACGTTCACGGTGGCTGACGCGGACACAGCCGCGGATCTGTTGACGGTGACAGCGACCTCGTCAAATCAGGATCTGATTGACCCGGCGCATATCTTCATCAACGGCACCGGCGCGACTCGCAGCATCTATGTCACGCCCAACTTCAACGCGACTGGAACGGCTACTATAACCGTGACCGTGACGGACGAAGGCGGACGTTTCAGCAGCACATCGTTCAAAGTAACTATTGGTAGTTCCGTTTCCAACGACTTCAATGGCGATGGAAAACCTGACATCATCTTCGAAGATGCTGGTGGTTTCCTGGCTTATTGGTCGATGGATCGGGAAAACCAAGCTACGGCGAATTACTTCGACCCGACGACTGTCGGTGATCCGAAATGGCGCGTCGTCGGAACTGGCGACTTTAACAACGATGGAAAGCCTGATCTGATCTTCCAACATGAAGACGGCTCGTTGGCTGCCTGGCTGATGAACGGGACGAAATTGGTTCTGGCCGAGCTGTTAAATCCTTCTACGACAGGCGATGCTAAGTGGCATGTCGTCGCAGTCGGAGACCTCAGTGGCGATGGAAAACCTGACCTGATTTTCCAGCATGAGGATGGCACTCTGGCTGTCTGGATCATGAATGGGATTAACGTCCTCTCGAACCAGCTGTTGAATCCGAGCAATCCCGGTGACATCAATTGGCGCGTGGTCGGCAGCGGTCAGTTTAACCCTGATAGCAAGCTCGATCTTGTCTTCCAACACACGGATGGTTCGCTCGCCGTTTGGTACATGAATGGAATTAACCTCATCTCCGGCCAGCTGACTAGCCCGGCGAACCCTGGCGATATCAACTGGCGAGTCGTTGGAACATCTGATCTGGACATTGACGGCAAAACTGACCTGATCTTCCAGCACAACGTGGACAAGAGCTTGGCAGCTTGGTTCATGAATGGGATTATCCAGCAACGCGGAGTACTCCTTAATCCGAGCAGCGCTGGCGGCACGTGGCGAGTCGTTGCCCCCCAGTAAACGCTCGACGTAGCACTGAAACTAACAGAAACCACCCTGGAGTCTCTCCAGGGTGGTTTTTCTTTGGCTGGCCAGCCAATCTCTGGCTGGAGAGGGCTCGGATGAGAGCGCAACGGTATGCCACGCTCCGAATGATTCTGACTCCGTCGAACTGCGTCAGTCAGCTCTGGGGGACTGTAGCACTTTTTGCCGAGGTCTAAACTACAAGATTGAGGAGGCGCCTTTAGGTGGGCTTTCAGCGGCGCAGAATATGTGAATGATCAAACCGAAGGGGCCAAGTTTCCACTGAAGTGCGGACGGTGTGGTGGGCGTTAGCCGGGGAGAAGTTGGAGCGGGCGACGGGAATCGAACCCGCGTGACCAGTTTGGAAGACTGGGACTCTACCATTGAGCTACGCCCGCGACGCAAGAGATAATATCGTCAATACTTGCGTTGTCAAATGGCATGCGTATATGCTGCGCCAGGTGAAATCGGTTCTGTTCATCAATGGACACTTGATCGATCCGGCCAATCACACGGACCGGATTTCGCATGTCCTGGTGGAGAAAGGAAAAGTTTCAAGTTTGGGTTCAGACGCAGCAGCACTGGCTCCTCCTGATGCTGTGGAGATCGACATCGCCGGAATGGTTATTTGCCCGGGCTTGATTGACGGGCACGTGCATTTGCGTGAACCGGGACAAAGTGCGAAGGAGACAATCTCGACCGGGAGTTTGGCGGCTGCGAAGGGTGGCTTTACGAGTTTAGTCTGCATGCCAAATACATCGCCTCCAATCGATAATCCAGCAACAGTCGTTTTGATCAGGGAGAAAGCCGACCGAGAGTCGGTCGTCAATATTTTCGTGGCTGGTGCGATCTCCAAGAACCTTGCCGGCGAGGAGATGGCTCCGATCGGTTCATTGAAACAAGCCGGCGTCGTCGCGATCACCGATGACGGTCGCTGCGTGCAAAACGGCGAACTCATGCGACGTGCATTGGAATACGCGCGCATGTTTGAACTCGTCGTTTTGGATCACTGCCAGGATTACGCTTTGGTTACCGAGGGAGTTGTCCATGAAGGTTACTGGAGCACGGTAATGGGTTTACGGGGGTGGCCGGCGATCGGCGAGGAATCCATTGTTGCCCGGAACATTTTGCTCGCGGAACTCACCGGGGCTCAAGTGCATTGTCAACACATCAGTTCTGCTGGCAGCGTGAGGCTGCTGAGAGAAGCGAAGCACCGGGGCATTAGGATAAGCGGTGAAGCCTGTCCCCACCATTTCACTCTAACTGATTCAACTCTTGCCGGTAGCGAGAAGTTCTGGGCGAAAGATGGCGGACCGATCCTCCCGTTTTTCCCTGCAGACAGACCTACACCGATTTGGCCCCCTTATGACACAAACTTTAAGATGAACCCCCCATTGCGTTCTCCGGCAGATCGGGAGGCAGTATTGGGGGGGATCATTGATGGCACCCTGGAAGTTCTGGCAAGCGACCATGCGCCCCATTGTGATTTCGAGAAGGACGTGGAATTTGACTATGCGCCATTCGGAATTACTGGTTTGGAGACGGAATTGGCTCTCTCATTGATGCAGTTAGTGCACACTGGGAGACTTGCACTATCCGAGTTGGTAGCGCGTTTCACTATTAATCCAGCCCGTTTATTGAATCTGCCGAAAGGCAAGCTGAGCGTCGGGGATGATGCGGACATCACCGTTTTTGATCCTTGCCGAGAATGGATTTTTGAAAGAAGCGAAACCTGTAGCAAATCTTTCAACAGTCCTTTCTACGGCTGGACATTGAAAGGCAAGGCCACGTTGACAATGGTTGGGGGCAAAGTCATTTGGCAGGACACTGAAGCAGTTCGACCGGGGAAGAATCATGAGTTGGTGATGTCGGCGCACACCAGCAGGAACGATTGAAGGTGACGGATCTCATGAGCGATGGAATTTTGGCACTTGAAGACGGAACGATTTTTCACGGGCAAGGCTTCGGCGCCTCCGGTTCCGCTTGCGGTGAGGTTTGCTTCAACACGTCCATGACAGGATATCAGGAGATTTTGACCGACCCATCTTACAAAGGCCAAATCGTTACGATGACGTATCCGCAGATTGGGAATTACGGGGTCAATCTGCAGGACGTTGAATCATGGCGGCCGCACGTCGCGGGCTTTATTATTCGAGAACTTTCGCCGATCGTCAGCAGTTGGCGTGCGGATTTTAGTTTGTCAGAGTTTTTAGAGAAGTACGGAATTCCGGCGGTTCAAGGGATTGATACACGTGCGCTAACGAAAAAACTGCGCCAGTATGGAGTTTTGAAAGGATTTGTTTCGACAGCAGAGATCTCTGCGGAGGAAGCGGTTGCTCGCGCTAGGAGTTGGCCAGGTTTGGTGGGACGAGATTATGTTCGCGAAGTCACGCACTCCGCGCCATTTTTGTGGGACGAAAGAGATTTGGAAAGTTCAGATTTCCGTTTAATTCACGGGCCTGTGAGAGGGCTAACCCCGCGGCAAATCCGGGAGCCCCTTCCTCCGGCAGATATTCCGATTGTGGCCTACGACTTTGGAATCAAGTACAACATACTTCGCCGACTGCGGCAGCACGGTTTTAAGGTGCAGGTTGTGCCCGCGACGACACCCGCGGCGGAGGTTTTGAAGTACGATCCTGCCGGAGTTTTTCTTTCGAACGGCCCTGGTGATCCTTCTGTCTTAGATTACGCAGTCAAGTCAGTGTCGGAGTTGATGGAATCCAATGTGCCGATCTTCGGCATTTGTCTGGGACATCAGATTTTGGGCCAGGCTTTTGGTGGGAAGACATTCAAGCTTAAATTCGGGCATCGTGGCGCCAACCAGCCGGTCAAAGATTTGGAGACGGGTAAGGTGGAAATCACGTCACAGAACCATGGGTTTGCCGTGGACCCGGAGGCTCTGCCGGATGACGTCGAAGTGAACCGCCTGAACTTGAATGACCGAACCGTCGAGGGGATGAGACACAAAACAAAGCCGATATATTGTGTGCAGTACCATCCGGAAGCATCGCCGGGCCCCCACGACTCGACGTCGCTCTTCGGGGAATTTCGCGAATTGATTCTGAAAAGTTGAGGCCAGCCAGGGTTTTTCAGAAAACGGTTTGACTTAGAAAGTACTGTGAAGATAATGTTTTCGACCTGATTAGCCTATGGCCAAATTAGTCGTTCTGACGGAGGGATTAGCCGGGAGCACGTTTGAATTAAAGGCCGACAAAACAACCATCGGGCGTCTGGAGGACAATTCGTTCCGCATCCCGGAGCAATCCGTATCGAGTCACCACTGCGAAATATTTTTGCGCGGAAGCGAACTCGTCGTCCGCGATTTGAACTCCACCAACGGCACTTTTGTCAACGGCGACCGCATTTCAGAAACCATTATTAAGCCGGGCCAGACTCTGCGGTTGGGGCAGATTGAAATGCGGCTTGAAGATGGCGCTGGTGCGCTCGCATCGCCCTCGAAGAAGCCTCTAGATCAAACTCGCCCAATGGGCGGAGTCCGGGCCAAGGATTTAGAAACGGGAAGCCGGCCAGTCCCCTTTGACAAAAACTCCCCATTTGCCCGAAAAAGCAACAAAATCGCGATGATCTTTATCGCCATTGGTGTTGCGCTGGTCGTCATCATTGTGATCTCCCTCTTCATTGCCTTTAATAAAATGCAGTGACACTCACTTCAGCCATTGCGCGATTTCTCGGGCGGCATAAGTAATCAGAATATCTGCTCCTGCCCTGCGCATGGCTAGGTGCTTTTCCAGCATCACCGCGCGCTCATCAATCCAGCCCTTTTCGCCCGCCGCTTTAATCATCGAGTATTCCGCGCTAACAGAATAAGCGGCGGTTGGGTAGCCGAATTCCTGTTTTACTCGATAGATGATATCGAGGTAAGCCAAGGCCGGTTTTACCATGACAATGTCCGCGCCTTCCTGGATATCCAAGGAAACCTCCCGCATCGCTTCCAACGCATTACCTGGATCCATTTGATAGCTGCGCCGGTCCCCGAATTGCGGGGCGGATTCTGCGGCTTCCCGGAACGGGCCGTAGAAAGCAGAAGCGAATTTTGCGGCATAGGACATGATTGGCACATCATGAAAACCCTCCAGATCCAACGCGCCGCGGATCGCTTCAACCCTGCCATCCATCATATCGCTTGGCGCTACCAGGTCAGCGCCGGCTTCGGCATGACTGACGGCAGTCCGCGCCAGCAATTGCAAAGTAGGATCATTGGCAATTTCTGTCCCGTGCCTTCCCTGCCGAACAATTCCGCAATGACCATGGGACATATATTCGCAGAGACAGACGTCTGTCATGAGCAATAGCTCCGGGAGTTCGCGTTTCAGGCTTCGAAGAGTTTGCTGGACGATTCCTTTTTTGGAAAAAGCGCCGGAAGCCTTCTCGTCCTTGTCGTCAGGAATACCAAACAGCAAAATTGCTGGAACTCCGGTCTGAGAGGCGGAAGCCGCTTCGCGGATGATTTCGTCAGGAGAAAGCTGGAACACGCCCGGCATCGCGGACACTGGCCTCCGCAATTTCCTTCCGGGCCGCACAAACAGCGGCAGAACGAGCCGCTGCGCTTCGAGTTGCGTTTCTGCAATCAGCCGGCGCATCACCGCGGATTGACGCAAGCGCCTCGGCCGAAGTTTTGGAAAAGCAGGAGCCCAATTCATTCCGCGAAACTACCTGATGGATTTCAGTCGGGCAACCTTGTAACCACTTCGCAAGCCCGTTTGGTTTCTGTTCACGCTTTGCAAGAAGTGCAGAGTCGATATTCTACCCCCATGCCGTCACAGCGTTCGCGCGTGTTATGGTTCGTGATAGTCGCGGTCGTCCTCTGCGCAGGAATGTTTATGGGCCGATGGTTCTCGAGTCTTTCGCGGAGCCGCGCCTCCGGTCCGATCTTGCTCCAGCAGGTGCAGGCTCTGTCTGATTTTGTCACGGTAAAGTATTTGATTGAAAAGGTGGTGGTTCTCGAGGATGTGAAATGGTACGGCGAGAATCGTGTGTTGATGCTCGCACACGGAGTTGTGAAAGCTGGTGTTGATCTGCGCCAGTTGAAAGTTCAGGATCTGGAGCTTCAAGGCAAAGCCGCCCTGGTCCATTTGCCGCGGCCAGTCATAACGGACGTTTACCTGGACGACGACAAAACCAAAATTATCGAGCGCACGACTGGAATGCTTCGAGAGTTTGATAAGGATCTCGAACAAAATGCGCGCAACATCGCCATCGACGATATTCGGAGGGCCGCTCGAAACGAAGGCATCTTCAAGGAAGCACGTCTGCAAGCGGAGCGGCAATTACGGTCGCTCATCAAACAGTTCGGCTTCGAGAGAGTAGATTTTGTCGTGCCATAAAAGCTCAATGGAAACAACTTGGCAGCGCTGCGTCGATTTGGTTAGCTCGGCCCGCCGAATGAAATGCCTGCCACTCTTTTGGCTGATCCTCTCGGCGCTCGGGTGTTCTTTTGGGTCCTGGAAAGCCGCCGGCGCCGAAAAAGAACAAAGCCTCACAATTGAACAGTCGAGTCCACAAAGCGAGGTCCAGGGAAATTTTCAGTCTGGCCAAGCGGTGTTCACGCACGGAGTGCGGTTGCGGTACGGAGAAGCCGTCCTAACGGCCGACTCCATGGAGATCGATCAGAACACCGGCCAGGTGATGGCTCGAGGAAAGGTCATTCTTCAACGAGGAAAAGAAGTTTGGGAAGGGGAGGAACTCTCCTACAATTATAAGACTCGGGCGATCGCCGCTAAGCGATTCAAGGCGGGTTTTCCTCCGTTTTTCGCGGCTGGAGAAGGCTTGCACGCCGACGTCGAGCATCGAGTCTACACGGCCACCAACGGCCTGATTACCACCGACGACATCGCCACTCCGTTCTATCGCGTCGAAGCAAAGCAACTCCGCGCAGTGCCGGACGAGAAAGTCGAGGCCAAAGACTCCGTCATGAAAGTTGGCCCGGTGCCGCTCATGTATTTCCCATACTATAAACGCAGCCTCGAACGGCACCCTAACTTCTTCCAGCTCACCCCAGGGTACCGCAGCATCTATGGTCCATATCTGCTCGGTTCGTATCATTGGTTCTGGAGTGATCAGCTAAATGGCGCCGTCCATCTTGACTACCGTGAAAAGCGTGGGGTCGGAGCAGGCCCGGACCTTGGATTCGATCTTGGACGTTGGGGACACGGCTCCGGCTCGTTATATTATCTGCACGACCAGGAGCCTGGAAAAGACTTATTCGGCGAGGAGATCGACTCTGATCGCCACCGGATCCAACTGTTTTATCAAGCCACCTTGCGGACCAATCTCACGGTTACGGCTGTGGTGCGGGAGCAAAGCGACGCCAATGTCATTCACGATTTCTTTGAAACGGATTACCGCAACAACCCACAGCCTTCCTCGTTTCTCGAGGTGAACCAATCCTGGCGGAATTTCGATCTAAATGCGCTAACGATGCCGCGAGTTAATGATTTCTTTCAACGCGTCGAGCGCTTGCCCGATGTGAGGCTCTCGGGTTTTCGGCAGCAACTCGGGGTTTCGCCGTTCTACTACGAAAGCGAGAGTTCGATCGGGCATTTCCGTTTCGATCCAGCCAGCGACGCGGGCGGAACAAATTACTCCGCTTATCGAGCCGATACGTTCCATCAACTCCTCCTTCCGCAGACATTCTTCGGTTGGTTGACGCTTACTCCGCGGATTGGCGGCCGCTTCACGCGATACGGAGAAATCGAAAATTTTAAAGATGACTCGAACGAGAATCGTGCCGTGTTCAATACCGGTGCGGAAGCCTCCACGAAACTATCGCGTGTGTGGAATAATCTGCAGAGCGGCTTCTGGGATGTGAATGGACTGCGACACATCCTGGAGCCGTCAGTCAATTACGTCTTTGTTCCCAACCCGACGACGCCCCCCCGGGATCTGCCGCAATTCGATTACGACTTGCCGAGTTTCCGGCTGCCGCCGATCACTTTTCCCGAATACAACAACATTGACTCGATCGACAGCGAAAACGTCCTCCGGCTGGCATTGAGGAATAAGCTGCAAACCAAACGGAACAACCAAATTGATAATCTAGTTAATTGGGCGCTCTACACAGACTGGCGGCTGGACCCTCGCCGGGATCAACACACGTTCGCGGATGTGTTTTCCGATTTGGACTATAAGCCTCGATCATGGATGACGCTTAGCTCTGAAATTCGCTTTGATGTTGAGAGTGGCGTTTTTCGGCTGGCGAATCACTCGCTTACACTCACTCCCAATGATGTTTGGAGCGTCAGCTTGGGACATCTTTATTTTCATCCTGACGCCTCGTTCGCATCTCCGTTCGGAACCACAGGCGAGAACAATCTGATTTTCACCCGGTTCTATTATCGGTTGAATGAGAACTGGGGAGTCCGAGTTAGCCATCACTTCGAGGCGCGCGACGGGACGATGGAGGAGCAATACTATACCCTGTACCGCGATCTTCGTAGTTGGACTGCGGCGGTCACTTTCCGTGTGCGAGATAATCGTGATGGCCCGGCCGACTATGCGGTCGCGGTGACGTTCTCCCTAAAGGCGTTCCCACGGTTCGGGCTCGGACAAGATCGTGACAAGCCCACCCTTCTGCTCGGAGATGGCTGAAGGCAAACCCTGGGGCCGAACCACGAAAACAGCGAACTACTTCTCCTTTAATTCGATCTCACCTGTCCAGTCCTCCGGCAGCTCGGAACGATCAAGTTCCTCCAGCTGGCGTAAATAAAATCGAGAGGGTCCATCACTAGCGCGTAGCTCCAACACACGGGTGAACCCCACCTTTGCTGAAGAGATGTCGCCCTTTTGAAATTGCTTTAGCGCCTCTCCAAAAGCCTTGCGCCAGATTGTCGAGTTCTCCGCTTCTTCAGCAAGCCCGACCAATTCAAACACCGCCACGGATCTTTCGAAGCCTTTCAATTTGAAATTTCCGAGCAAACGGGTGGTAAATATATCGCCCACTGTCTTTTGAACGTCTCCAGTCATGACGACATCCGTCCCTAGATATTTATTTAGCCCCTCCATGCGGGAAGCCAGATTGATGTTTTCACCGATGGCCGTATAGTCAATTCGAGTTGAACTGCCAAAGTTTCCCACATTCGCGACACCGGCGTGCAAACCGATGCGCGTGCGGATTTCCAACCCTTTTGTGGTTCCCTTGAATGCGCTTGTTTCGTTGCGAAGCAACAGCGCGCCGCGACAGGCTAACTCCTGGTGGTTCGGCTGCGACTCCGGCGCGTTCCAGATCGCAAAAATCGCGTCTCCAATGAACTTAACCACGGTCCCATCGGTTTTGTGGATGCAATTAGCGACGGCCGATTCGAAATAATTGTTCATGAAATTCGCCAAATCGTCCGAATCCATGCCTTCGGACATGCTCGTAAAATTAGCGATGTCGCTGAACAGAATGCTAAGTTCTTGCTTTTCGGCCCCGGGCTTGAGGATGTGGGGCTGCTTGATGATCTGTTTGACTCGGGCCGGGGAAACATACATTGCAAGCGATTGGTGCAACAACCGTTTTTGCACGTAAAGACTGATCGAGTTGAAGACAATCGACCAAAGCATAGCCGCGGCGATTTCGACCTCGATGACCAACCAGGCAAACCAAACTTGCGTGCGAGTGACCAAAACGTAGTTCGTCATTACTATCCCGATCATCCCCAGGATGCCCGCAATGCCCGCCAGAAAGGGACGCAGCTGAGCGAGTCCTACGCCGGAGAGAACCCCAACAGCCAGAGCAAAACTGAATTCTTGTTTCCACGGAAGGCGAGTCAGCCAATCGTGGCGCAGCAGATTCAAGAACATGGTCGCTTGAATGGCCACTCCGGGCATGAATTGATGTTTTTCGTCCGACCATCGCGAGAACGGCGAAGGATACTCATCTTTTCGCTGGCCGCTAAAGCCTGTTTGCAGTTTGGCTCCGATGAAAACAATCTTATTTGTGAAGTACCCCGGTTCCAAGCCTGACCGGTCGGTGGACAAAGCCCGGTAGTAGCTGGCAGACAAATAGTACTCGGGCGGACAGTAATAATTGATCCAATGCGCCCGGCCCCACTCGTTCTCGTCCTGGACCGTCGGCGCCCGGAGGAGATCAGCAGCAGCCCAGCAGAGGGGCGGGAGAATTTCATTGAGCTCCGGAAACTTGTCAGCTCGTGGCGAATATAACACGTGCTTGCGAACAATGAGGTCGGGATCCACATCCATCTGGTCGAAACCGACCGCTGCGGCAGCCTCGCTCAGGACATCGGTGGGAGGCGTCAGGATCCGTTGGCCGTTGCGGCCTCGCGAGGCGTCGGCGGCGAGCACAACCCGGCCGAACGATTTGATGCTGCGGGCGAACTCCGCGTCCTCGGCCGGATTTCGGCTGGGCTCGCTGAATACGACATCGAACACGGCCGCTTTCGCCCCTTCGGCTTTTAAACGATCCAACAGGCGCGCATGCGTGGCGCTTCGGTTCCAAGGCGCACTATAAGATTGATGGAGCTGTTCGTGGGAGTCCTCGTCCATGTAGAGGAGAACCAAATCGTTGTTCGTGTCAGTCAGGCGGAAAGCGGAGGTGAGATCAAAGCTAAGCCGCTGAAGCGGCTCACCCAACACGTCCGAGAGGATTCCACTTTTCTTCAAGGCGGTCAACGGATTCAGGCCTATGACCGCCACGATGGCTGCCAGCAGAGCTCCGATGACGCTCCCGAGACTTGCTTGGAAGAATCTCTTCAGATTCACTAGATTCCTTGGGCCACAAACGTTATTCCATTTGAGTCAACTTTTCAATCTCACCCAAATCGAGGCCGTCTGCCTCAAGGAATCTAGACCGAGGCGCGCACAGAAAACGCGCCGTGTAATCCAGGTGTGGTGATTTTGTTGCTTCTTCAGACATGTTCTGGTGAATTTTTATTGGCCGGGATAGAGGTCCAATCCTCCTAAGTGAAATAGAATATCGATCTTGAATCGTTCCCTATTCCTATATCCGTAGGCTTTCTTCACGAGACTCTGAATTCTATTATTCAGTCCTTCTATCGGGCC
>Ga0082335_1000666_pt1 | contig 82600 bp, 75 predicted proteins | sample Subgrocontami58m_FD_72375 | JGI IMG/M metagenome (GOLD analysis project Ga0082335, IMG submission 72375) | Subsurface groundwater microbial communities from S. Glens Falls, New York, USA - GMW37 contaminated, 5.8 m (SPADES assembly) (version 2) ...
CGGAAGTCTACATCGTCATTCTTCCCGGCTCCGGCATCATCAGCCAGATCGTGTCGACCTTCTCGAAAAAGCCGGTGTTCGGCTACCTCGGCATGGCCTACGCCATGGTCAGCATCGGCGTGCTCGGCAGCATCGTGTGGGCGCACCACATGTATACGGTCGGCATGTCGCTCAATGCGCAGCGCTACTTCACGCTGGCGACCATGGTGATCGCGGTGCCGACCGGCATCAAGATCTTCTCCTGGATCGCGACGATGTGGGGCGGGTCGATCTCGTTCCGCGCGCCGATGGTCTGGGCGATCGGCTTCATCTTCGTGTTCACGATGGGCGGCATCACCGGCGTCGTGCTCGCCAACGCCAGCGCCGACAAGCAGTTCCACGAGGGCTACTATGTCGTCGCGCACTTCCATTACACGCTGTCGCTCGGCGCGGTCTTCGCGCTCTATGCGGGGTTCTATTATTGGTTCCCCAAAATGACCGGCTACATGTATTCGGAGACTCTCGCCAAGGCGAACTTCTGGCTGCTGTTCATCGGCGTCAACGTCGTCTTCTTCCCGCAGCACTTCCTCGGCCTAGGCGGTATGCCGCGTCGCTACATCGACTATCCGGACGCTTACGCGCTGTGGAATCTGGTGTCGTCCTCCGGCATGATCTTCGTCACGCTCTCGCTGGTCGTCTGGTTCTACGCGATCATTGAGGCCTTCATGAAGAAGCGGCTGGCCGGCGCGAATCCCTGGGGCGTGGGCGCAACGACGCTGGAATGGACTCTGTCGTCGCCGCCGCCCTTCCATCAGTTCGAGGTTCTGCCGCGGATCACCGGGGCGAGCCGGTAACCAACGAAGCGTCGGCGCGAATGAATTCGCGCCGACGATGCAAGCCGGCGCCGGCGAGCAATGACGCGGCTCTCTGCGCCCGCCTCAGCGGCCAAGGTTCTGAGTGAAACGCCATGAGCGACGCATCCTATCTGCATGACGAACAGGCTCCGCGCATCTCGGTCGCGTCGCCGTCGGACTATTTCGCGCTGCTCAAGCCGCGCGTGATGTCGCTTGTGGTGTTCACCGCGCTTGCCGGCCTGCTGCTCGCCCCGACTCCGCCGCATCCGCTGATCGGCTTTGCTTCGCTCCTGGCGATCGCCGTTGGCGCCGGAGCGTCCGGCGCGCTCAACATGTGGTACGACGCCGACATCGACGCGCTGATGACGCGCACGCGCAAGCGGCCAATTCCCGCCGGTCGCCTCGATCCTGAAACGGCGCTCGCCTTTGGCCTGGTGCTGGCGACGCTGTCGGTCTTTACGCTCGGCTATGTCGCGAATTGGTTTGCCGCCGCGCTGCTCGCCTTCACCATTCTCTTCTATGTCGTGATCTATACGATGTGGCTGAAGCGCTGGACGCCGATGAATATCGTCATCGGCGGCGCCGCCGGCGCGCTTCCGCCGATGGTCGGCTATGCCGCCGCGACGGGCGAGATCAATCTTGCAAGCGTCGTGCTCTTTGCGATCATCTTCATGTGGACGCCGCCGCATTTCTGGTCGCTCGCGTTGCTGAGAAGCGAGGACTACGCCCGCGCTGGCGTGCCGATGCTGCCCAACGTCGCCGGCGAAGACCGCACGCGTCTCGAAATCCTGATCTATGCGCTGGCGCTTGCGCCGCTCGGCGTTGCGCCATGGCTGATGGGCTTCGCCTCGCTGGCCTATGGGCTTGTCTCGATCGGCTGCGGGATCGCGCTCGTCGGCCTCGCTGCGACGGTCTTCAGGCAGCGTGAAGGCGATGCGGCCCGTCTGGCCGCCCGCCGGATGTTTTTGTTCTCCATCCTCTATCTGTTCCTGCTGTTCCTGGTCCTCGTCGTCGAGCAGACCGCGCATATCTTCGCGCTGATCTAGGCGGCCAAGCGGATGGTGAACGAAATGATCGATGCAGGAGACAAGATGAAAAAGGGCGCCGGCATGTTCGACCGGCGAGGGGTCGTTCTGACCGAAGAGCAGGCGCGCAGCCGTCGCGCGCGCAACATCGCGATCGGCGTGACGATCGCGCTCCTCGCCGTGCTGTTCTACGCCGTCACGCTGGTTAAGTTTGGCGCCGCCATCGTCAACCGGACGATCTGACCATGAACGCGCCGGCGCCTCGTTCACGCAACCGCCCGCTGATGATCGCGGCGGCGCTGGTCGTGGGCACGGCGGCGATGCTCGGCCTGTCTTTCGCTTCGGTTCCGCTTTACCGGGCCTTTTGCGCCGCGACCGGCTTTGGCGGCACGCCGAGGACCGATGTCGCCGGCGCGCCGGCGCTCGGCGAGCGCGTGCTCACTGTGCGCTTCGACGCCAATGTCGCCCGCGATCTGCCGTGGCGCTTCGAGCCGGAGGTCGCCAAGATCTCCTTGCGCACCGGCGAGACGAAAACCGTCTATTACAAGGTCGCCAATCTCTCTGATCGCGAGACCAGCGGTCAGGCGGCCTACAATGTGACGCCCGGCCAGGCCGGGGCCTTCTTCGTCAAGGTCGCCTGCTTCTGCTTCGAGGAGAAGCGGCTCGGACCGCACGAGGCTGAGGAATGGCCAGTGGTTTTCTATCTCGATCCCGCTCTTGAGCGCGAAGAAGGCATGGGCGGCGTTCGCGAGATCACGCTTTCCTACACGTTCTTCGCCATCAAGGATTCCACTGCGGCGAAGACGAGCGAGACGGCGACCGCAAAGCCGAAGGGTTGACTGCGCCGCGCGACTTGACCGCGCGGCGAACTAGGGGACTGGCCGGTACCGCCGGCCGATGACAAGGAAGAGCAAGATGGCGGACGGACACGCGAAACCCGAACACGACTATCATCTGGTCGATCCGAGTCCGTGGCCGATCGTGGGCGCGCTCGCCGCGCTCATCACGGCGATCGGCGCGGTCATGTGGATGGCGCAGCACAAGGGCGCGCCGATCGGCGGCATGACCTTCGGCGGAACCATGTTCTTCGTCGGCATGGGCGGCATTCTGCTGGTGATGTACGCGTGGTGGAGCGATATCATCCACGAAGCGAGCGTCGGCGGATTCCACTCGCCGGTCGTTCGGCTGCATCATCGCTATGGCATGATCCTGTTCATCTTCTCGGAGGTGATGTTCTTCGTCGCCTGGTTCTGGGCGTTCTTCAATTCGGCGCTCTTCCCGGCCGATGCGGCGCAGGTCCTGCGCACCGAATTGTTCCAGGGCGTCTGGCCGCCCAAGGGCATGGAAGTGCTGAGCCCCTGGAAACTGCCGCTGCTCAATACGCTCATTCTGCTCAGCTCCGGCGCGACTCTGACCTGGGCCCATCACGGCCTTCTGGAAAACAAGCGCGACGTGTTGAAGAAGGGCTTGATCGCGACGATCGCGCTCGGCCTGCTGTTCACGACGATCCAGGCCTATGAATATCTCCATGCGCCCTTCGCCTTCGCCTTCGACCCGGCGAAGCCAGCGGCGACGAATTACGGCTCGACCTTTTTCATGGCGACCGGCTTCCATGGCTTCCATGTGATCGTCGGCACGATCTTCCTCATCGTGTGCCTGCTGCGCGTCTTCAAGGGCGCCTTCACGCCGGACCAGCATTTGGGCTTCGAATTCGCCGCCTGGTATTGGCACTTCGTCGACGTCGTCTGGCTGTTTCTGTTCGCCTGCATTTACGTGTGGGGGAACTGGGGCGGGACAATGGAATAGGCGCGCCGACGCCCGTTTGAACATTGGACGGTCACGGGCGCGCCCGTGACCGTTTTCGTTGGAGGACCAACATGTCACAAGAGCACGTCTATCCGCCCGTTTCGCTCTATGTCGACGGAATCCTCGGCAGATGTCCGCGCTGCGGCAAGGGCCATATGATCCGGGGCCTGCTGACCGTCGCGCCGACATGCGAGGTGTGCGGGCTCGATTTCTCCTTTGCCGACGCGGGCGACGGTCCGGCGATCATGGTCATGACCGTCGTCGGCTTCGTCTCGATCGCGGTGCTGTGGTATGTCGAGGTGACATATCAGCCGTCCTATTGGGTGCATGCCGCGATCCTCGTGCCCCTGTCGGCCATTCTCTGCGTGGGACTGCTGCGGCCGATGAAGGGCCTGCTGATCGCCCTCCAATATTTCAACAAGGCTGAAGAAAGCCGCCATCAGTCGTGAGCGCCGCCGTCCGCGCGCTTCTGGGGCCGGCGGTTGCGACGACGCTGCTCTTTGCGCTGCTGGTCAGTCTGGGATTTTGGCAAGTGCGGCGGCTCGGCGAGAAAGAGGCGCTGATCGCGCGCGTCGAGCAGCGTTCCACAGAGGCGCCGCAGCCAATTCCGCCGCCTGAGCGATGGGCGCGCCTTCGCACTGAGGATTACGACTTCACGCATGTGCGCGCGACGGGTCATTTTGTCGGCGGCCGCGACGCGCTCGTCTTCGCCGCGCCGCCGGAGGGCGCGAGCCGAGAGCCGGGCTATTGGCTGCTCGCGCCTTTCGCGCTGACGGGCGGCGGCGTCGTGCTTGTCGACCGCGGATTTCTTCCCGCCTCAAAATCCGACGACGCCGCCGTTCGCGCCGCCCCCTCCGGCGAAGCGACGCTCGTCGGACTGCTGCGCGCGCCGGAGCGCCGCAACCCGTTCACGCCCGCAGATGAGCCGGCGAGGGGCGTGTTCTTCGCGCGCGATCCCGAGGCGATCGCCGCGGCGCTGGGACTGACCGGCGCCGCGCCTTTCGCGCTCGTCGTCGACGCCGCGCCGGCGACGGCCGCCGACTGGCCGCGCCCCGTCGGCGGCGTGCCGACGATCGCCAACAATCATTTCTCCTACGCCGTGACCTGGTTCGGCCTGTCCTTCGCGCTTCTAGTGATATTCGCGCTTTATGCCCGCGGCGTCCTGGCGCGCGCGGACGCGCCGTAGCCTCGGCCTTGCGGCGATCGCGAATATGCTATGAAAAGGCGCAATGAACTGAACGCCGATTGATCTGTTCGCTGATCTGTCATTCCCGACAGGCCGAAGGCCTGATCGGGAATCCAGAGCCTACCCAGGAGCGCTGGTTTTGCTCTGGATTCCCGATCGCGCTCCGCGCGTCGGGAATGACCCCTGAACGGCTCAGAAGGAAATCGTATGACATGCGCGTCGCAAGCGGCGCGCCCGCCGCATCGATGGATCGAAGATTGCGCTATCTCTCAACCCGCGGCGAGGCCGCGCAGCTTGGTTTCGACGACGTTCTGCTCGCCGGTCTTGCGACCGACGGCGGGCTCTATACGCCGCTCGCCTATCCGCGTCTCGCGCCTTCCGAGATCGCCGCGCTCGCCGGCCGGTCATATGCCGAAGCGACGGCGAAAGTGATCGCGCCTTATCTCAGCGAGACGTTTTCGCGTGAGATTTTACGGGCGCAGACAGAGAGCGCCTATAGTGGGTTTCGTCACCGCGCGATCGCGCCGCTGACGCAGATCGCCGACAATCTCTTCGTTCTCGAACTTTTTCACGGGCCGACGCTCGCCTTCAAGGATCTGGCGATGCAGCTCCTCGGGCGCATGATGAATCATGTGCTCGAAGAGCGAAATCTGCGCGCCACCATCGTCGGCGCGACATCCGGCGATACGGGCGCCGCGGCGATCGAGGCGTTTAAGGGTCTGGATCGCGTCGACGTCTTCATCCTGTTTCCGCACGGCCGAGTCTCCGACGTGCAGCGCAAGCAGATGACCACGGTCGATGACGACAATGTTCATACGATCGCGCTGCAGGGCTCCTTTGACGACGCGCAGGCGATATTGAAACGGCTGTTTCGCGCCGCCGACTTTCGCGCGCGCGTCGGACTCGCCGGGGTCAATTCGATCAACTGGGCGCGCGTCGTCGCGCAGACCGTCTATTATTTCACGAGCGCCGTCGCCCTCGGCGCGCCGCATCGGCATATTTCCTTCGCCGTGCCGACAGGCAATTTCGGCGACGTGCTGGCCGGCTATGTCGCCAAGCGGATGGGTCTGCCGATCGAGAGACTGGTCGTTGCGACCAACGCCAACGACATTCTTGCGCGCGCGCTTGCGAGCGGCCGTTACCAGCCGCGGGGCGTCACGCCGACTCAGTCGCCGTCGATGGACATTCAGGTTTCATCCAATTTCGAACGCCTGTTGTTCGACGCGAGCGGGCGCGATCCGGCGGTGATCCGCGCCGCTTTCGCCTCGCTCGATCAATCCGGCGCCTTCGACATTCCGCCTGCGGCGCTCGCCGCCATTCGCGCCGAATTCGATGCGGAGTCCGTCGGCGAGGCCGAGACGACGGAGGAGATTCGCCGCACTTGGCGCGAGACCGGCTATGTGCTCGATCCGCATACGGCGACCGGCGTCACCGCGGCGCGCGCGCGGCTTGCGAAAGATCCGGCGACTCCCGTCATCGCGCTTTCGACGGCGCATCCGGCAAAGTTTCCGGACGCTATTGAGCGCGCCATCGGACTGCGTCCGCAGCCGCCTGAAAATATTGCGGCGCGACTTGACGCGCCGGAACGATTCACGATTCTTGAAAATGATGGCGCGCGAGTCGCCGAATTCATCTCGTCGCACGCGCGGGCGGCGAAGAGCTGACAAGGTCTGGCAAGGAGCACGATGGCGATCTTCAGCGTAATCGGGCGGCGCGACCTGCCGATTAGAGGCGACGGTCTTTATCTGCGCGCGTCCGAAATGCGCGACTACATCGAGTGGGCCGAACTGCGCGAAAAAAGCCGCTCCTTCCTGACGCCCTGGGAGCCGCTCTGGCCGATCGACGATCTCACACGGGCGAGCTTTCGCTATCGCGTGCGCCGCCACGCCGAGGAAATGGCGCGCGACGAGGCCTATTCCTTCTTCATCTTCCGTGAGGAAGACGACGCGCTGATGGGCGGCCTCTCCTTCGGCCACGTCCGGCGCGGCGTGTCGCAGGCGGCGACGCTCGGCTATTGGATGGGCGAACCCTATGCAGGCAAGGGCCACATGACCCGCGCCGTTCGCGCTGCTTGCGCCTATGCTTTCGAGAAGCGCGGCTTCCATCGCATCGAGGCGGCTTGCCTGCCGACGAACGAGCCCTCGAAGCGCTTGCTGGAGCGCGTCGGTTTCAAGCAGGAGGGCTATGCGCGCTCCTATCTCAACATCAACGGCCAATGGCGCGACCATTTGCTTTACGCGCTGCTGGAAACTGATCCTCAGCCGATCAATCCGCCATCGGCGGCGTGAGGGGGATTTTAGCTCATCCGTTCGCCTGGATCTTGTCATTCCCGGCAGGCCGAAGGCCTGACCGGGAATCCAGAGCTAGTTCAAGAATGCTGGCGTCGCTCTGGATTCTCGATCGCGCTTCGCGCGTCGGGAATGACATTTTCGCAGCTTACGCGAGCGCCGCCTTCTGCAGAGCGACGAGGTCTGCGACCCCCTGCTGGGCGAGCGCCAGCATGGCCGACAACTCATCCTGGGAAAAAACCGCGACTTCGGCTGTCGCCTGAATTTCGACGAGGCCGCCCGACCCGGTGAGGACGAAATTGGCGTCGGTCGCCGCGGTTGAATCCTCGGCGTAATCGAGGTCGATCACCGGGGTCGCGTTGAAGATGCCGCAGGACACCGCGGCGACATGATCGCGCAGCGGGCTTTCCTTGACGATGGAGCGCGAACGCATCCAATCAAGGCAATCATGCAGCGCCAGCCAGGCGCCGGTGATCGACGCCGTGCGCGTGCCGCCGTCCGCCTGGATGACGTCGCAGTCGACGACGATCTGCCGCTCGCCAAGCGCTGGCAGATTGGTGACGGCGCGCAGCGAGCGGCCGATGAGACGCTGGATTTCCTGTGTGCGTCCCGAGAGCCTTCCGGCGGCGGCCTCGCGACGCGTGCGCGTGTGGGTGGCGCGCGGCAGCATGGAATATTCCGCCGTCACCCAGCCACGGCCCTGGCCTCGCAGCCACGGCGGCGGCTTGTCTTCGAGCGACGCCGCGCAGAGCACCTGCGTATTGCCGAATTTTACGAGGCAGGAGCCCTCGGCGTAGCGGGCGACGCCTCGCTCGAAACTCACCTGGCGCATCTCGTCGGGCGCGCGTTTACTGGGGCGCATAATAGCTCCGTTGTCGTATGGGTTGCGCCTTCTATCGCGCTTTCCACGAGCGTGGAAGCGCCGGGCGAGGGACGGCGTCTTGCGCTGGCGGCCGCATGGTGAAACCATGAGCTAACGGGGCCGGACGAAACCAGGCTCCGATAGATAAGGAGGGAGTGATGGGTCAGATATTGTCCCCAGCGTCGTCCCAGGGAGCGCATTCTCACGAGGCGAGAGCACGGGGCCCCCGGCTGATTGCGCTGGCGGGCCCGTTCCAATGCGGCAAGACCACTCTTCTCGAGGCTATTCTGGCCCACGCCGGCGCGATCCCGCGGCAGGGCCCCGTCGCTGCAGGGGCCAGCGTCGGCGACTCCAGTCCGGAAGCCCGCGCCCATCAGATGAGCGTCGAGTCCAACGTCGCGACGGTCGATTATATGGGCGACGGCTACACATTCGTCGATCTGCCAGGCTCCGTCGAATTCGCCCATGACTCGCGCAATATCCTGCCGACGGTCGACGCCGCCGTCGTCGTCTGCGAGGCCGACCCCCGCAAGATACCGGCGTTGCAGCTCATTTTGCGCCAGCTCGAAGAGCTCGGCGTGCCGCATTTTATTTTCCTGAACAAGATCGACGCCGCGACCATCGATGTGCGCGAAGCGCTCACCATTCTGCAGCAGGCCTCGCGCACGCCGCTGCTGCTGCGTCAGGTTCCGATCTGGAACAATGGCGTCGCGGTCGGCTTCATCGATCTCGCGCTGGAGCGCGCCTATGTCTATCGCGAACATGCGCCGTCGGAAGTCGTCGAGATTTCCGGGGGCGACGTCGCGACCGAGAAGGAAGCCCGCTACTCAATGCTGGAGCGGCTCGCCGACTACGACGACGCGCTGATGGAGGAGCTGATTTCCGACATCGAGCCGCCGCGCGATCAGGTGTTCGACGACCTCACCAAGGAATTGCGCGCTGGACTGGTCGTGCCTTTGTTCATCGGCTCGGCCGAACGGGGCGCCGGGGTGACGCGGCTGTTGAAAGCGATGCGCCACGAGGCGCCGGGAGTCGAAGCGACCCGCGTGCGGCTTGGCGTCGGCGAGGGCGGCCCCGCGCTGGCGCGCATCATCCGTACGATCCACACGCCGCACGGCGGAAAAATGTCTGTCGTGCGCGTGCTGCGCGGCTCCCTTGCGGACGCGCAGACCGTCGCTTCGCCGCAGGGAGAGGATCGCATTTCGGGCATGTCGCATTTGATGGGCGCGGCGACGAGCAAGACGACGGAGGCGAAAACCGGCGACGTCGTCGCTCTCGGGCGTCTCGATCATGCGCAGACCGGCGACACGATCGTCGCCGACGCCCGCTCGGGCGCGGCGGATCTGCAGAAGACGCGCGCGGAAGCTCCCGATCCGGTGCACGCCCTCGCGCTCAACGTGAAGGATCGCAAGGACGAGATGCGCCTCGCCGCGGCGATGACGAAGCTCATCGAAGAGGATCCTTCGCTCGTTTTTGTCCATGACCAGGAGCTGTCGCAGATCAAGCTCTTCGGCCAGGGAGAGATGCATTTGCGCGTCGCGCTCGAACGCCTCGCCTCGCGCTTCAATGTCGCGGTCGACTGCTCAAAGCCGACGGTCGCCTATCGCGAAACGATCCGCCATAAGGTCACCGTCCGCGGCCGTCACAAGAAGCAGTCGGGCGGACATGGCCAGTTCGGCGACGTGGTGATGGAGATCGCGCCACGCGGCCGCGGCGAAGGATTCGCCTTCAGCGAGCGCGTGCACGGCGGCTCCGTGCCACGGCAATATTTCTCGTCCGTCGAGGCCGGCTGTCAGGACGCCTTGCTGCACGGCCCGTTAGGCTTTCCGGTGGTCGACGTCGAGGCGGTGCTGACCGACGGCTCGTACCATTCCGTCGATTCTTCCGACATGGCGTTCCGCACCGCGGCGCGCATCGGCATGAGCGAAGCCTTGGAAAAGGCGGAGCCAATCCTGCTGGAGCCGGTGCTCGCGGTCGATATTTTCGTGCCGAGCGACGCCATGTCGCGCGCAACTGGCATCGTCTCGGCGCGGCGCGGCCAAATCATGGGCTTTGGTCCGCGCGAGGGGTGGGAAGGCTGGGACAAGCTGGAAACGCTGATTCCCGAGGCGGAGATGGACAATCTCATCGTCGAGTTGCGCTCCGCGACGGCGGGCGCGGGCTTTTACCAGGCGCGCTTCGACCATCTCGCGGAAGTCGTCGGCAAGCAGGCGCGCGACATCGTCGCCGCTCATACGGCGAAGGCGAACGGGGGATAGCGGTTCAGCCTGGAAAGCAGCGCCCGAAGGCCAGCAGCAGACGCGGATCGCCGCGCAGCCTGATCTTGCCGCGCAGCAGCGCCCAGACGAGGCTCGTCTCCTTGCGCACGAAGCGCAGCCAAGTTTCGGAGTCGGCGGTCACGGTCAGTCGCTTGTCGCCGACAAGCCCGTCGTCGACGCTGAGCGTTTTGTTGGCGATGACGATGGTGGCGCTGCGACGGTCCGCGCCGGTGAAGACGAAGTGGTAGACGGCGTCGAGGCCGGTTGACTTGCTGCGCTGAAAGCGGAGTCGCAAGCCGGAGAGGAAGCCCTCGATCGTCACGGGACGTGGCGTCGAGCCCACGCGTTTCGGCGTCTTGCCCGGAAACCGGCGCGCCACATAAGCTTCGGCGTCGGAGTCAGCGACGACGTAGACCGTCTCGGCTTTCTTCTGCAGCGGATCGAGGATCTCCTGAAGATAACGCTTCTTATCCGCCTGATAGGCGCCGATGACATCGGCGCCCGCCGGACAGACGGCCATGCAATAGGCCGCTTTGTAGTTCGGACCGAAGGCGAGGCTCTGCCACATCGAAACGGTCTCGGCGTCACTGACTTTCGCGCGGTAGGCGCGCGCGCTTTTTGAATCCGCGATCGTCTCCACCCACTCGCCGAAACCGCCCATGAACTCGCGATAATTATGCGTGTAGCAGGCGCCGAAGTCGAAATGTCCGTCCGGCGCAATCGCTCCCGTCGGACAGGCGGCGACGCAGAGCTTGCATTCGAAGCACGGATTGAAGTCGAGCGGCGTGGCGCGCGCCTCAAGGTCGATGTCGACGGCGACCGTGCCAAGCAGAATGAAATTGCCGAACTTCGGATGGATCACATTGCGATGGATTCCTATGCGTCCAAGCCCGGCCGCCACAGCGACGGGCTTGTGCGCGATGATCCACATCTTGTCCGGCCACCGTGACGCCTCCATTGGGAATCCCATCGACGGATAGGCGGCGCGCAGGCCGCGCGCTTCGAGGGAGTGGGCAATCGCGCGCGCGACTTCGTCGCAATCATCGGCTGCATGGTGGAATTCGAGATTGGCGACGGATCGCGCGGGACTGCGGATGTTCTCGCGGTTCATCCGGAGGACGAAGGAGATGAGCGTGCGCGCGAAGGGAAAAGCCGCGAGGATGTCATCCCGCTGATCGTCAAGCGCCGGATCGTCGAGCGAGACAAGGCCGACGTCGTCGGCGCCGGCCTCAAAAGCAATGTCGCGGAGGGCGTTCGCATCGAGAACTGCGGCGTCACGTGCGAAGGAGAGATTGCGATCCACCATAATTGCATATACCCCTTTTAGCGCAGCGATCGTCTCGGCGCCGTTCAGCTTAGACTGGCGAGGTCGCCTCCGTCAGGACGCGCAGTTCGGAGAGAAGCTTTTGCAGGCGTTCGGCGCCGAATTTCGACTCCACTGCGTTCTGCGCCTCCCGCCAGTGCGGCAGCGCGTTGGCGAGCGTCGCCTCGCCGAAAGGCGTCAACGCAATCTTGCGCGTGCGGCGATCGTCGCCATGCTTCACTTTTACAAGTCCGCGCTTCTCCAAAACCGCGAGGTTTCGCGCAAGCGCGCTGCGATCAAGCGCGAAATATTCGGCCAGTTTGCTGACCGTCGCGCCTCCGGTGAGAGAGCAGGCGACGAGGAGCGAATATTGCGTCGGCTCCAGACCGGTCGCCGCCATGAACTGCCCATAGAGCCGCGTGATGGCGCGGCTGGCGCGGCGGATATTCGCGGCCGCGCAGCTTTGCGCGCAGAGCTTGACGTCGGCTTGGTCTAACGAAGTCATAATATGTGTATATGCCCGTTTATTCGCGCCGTCAAGTGCGGCCAGCGCTCGCTTGTGCGCGCGAGCACAGCAAACCAGCTCGCTTCGGATGAGGGTCGTGAACTGCTTTCTCATTATCAAAGGGGAGTGATGAGATGCGAATGTTCATATTCCTGGTGGCCGCCGCTATTGCCATGTCCTTCAGTCTCTATTCGAGCGCTGGCGGCTTGAAGCGCGCGTCGACCTCTGCGCCGCAGGCGACGGGTCTCGACGCCAATCCGCCGCCGCGTTGCGCCAATAGCAAGAGGGTGCGACAGGCGGCGAACGTCGGATGCGTCATGAAGGGCAAGCGCCGCAGCGCGTGATGGGGGCGCTTGAACCGCCATTTGGAGGCCTTAGCTATTGCGCAGCTCTATGCGCAGGAAGAGGCTCAGCATGTCCATCCCCGGCGGCGCCGAGACGGCGGCGAAGACGATCGAATTGCAGATTGCGCCGCAAACGCGCGATCTCGGCGGCTTCAGCGTCAGGCGCGCGTTGCCTAACGAGCGGCGCCAGATGGTGGGGCCGTTCATCTTTTACGATCATTTCGGGCCTGTTGAATTTGCGCCGGGGCAGGGAATAGACGTGCGTCCGCATCCCCATATCGGTCTTGCGACCGTCACCTATCTTTTCGACGGGCGCATTCTGCATCGCGACAGTTTGGCGAATGTGCAGGAGATCGCGCCTGGCGCGATGAATTTGATGACCGCCGGACGCGGCATCGTTCATTCCGAGCGCACGCCGCCGGGTCCGCGCGCGGCGGGGCAACAGATGCTCGGCGTGCAAAGCTGGCTGGCGTTGCCGCTCGAGCATGAAGAAACCGAGCCGAGCTTCCAGCATTTTAGCGCCGACGTTCTTCCTGCCGTTGACGATCGAGGCGTGTTCGCGCGCGTGATCGCCGGGGAGGCGTTTGGCGCGAAGTCGCCGGTGGAAACCTTGTCGGAGTGGTTTTATGTCGAGCTGCGTCTCGCCGTCGGCGCTTCGGCGCCGATCGACGCCGACTATGAGCAGCGCGCGCTCTATCTTGTGGACGGCGCCATTGAGATCGCTGGCGAACGTTTCGATGAGCCGCAACTGCTGATCTTCAGCCCCGGCGCCGCAATCACGATCCGCGCGGTTGCCGACGCGCGAATGATGCTGCTCGGCGGCGCGCCGCTCGAAGGGCGGCGCTATCTATGGTGGAATCTCGTCGCTTCGCGCAGGGACCGGATCGAAGAAGCGAAGCGCGCGTGGCGGGAAGGCCGCTTCCCCTCCGTGCCGGGCGATGCCGAGTTCATCCCGCTGCCGGAGGAGTAGGGGCGCACTATCCGCGTCGCCGGCTCCGCGACGGAGCCTGCCTCGCAGACGGCGATGGCGCGCAGCAAAGCTCAAGGCCGCGGCCAAACTTCCTCCGAGCGTCGCTGTTGCGCCGAAAGACGCGATGCGCCATGGCGCCTCCTACTTACGAGATATTTTCCCATCAGCGGGAACGGAATTAGAAAAATTGTGTTTATCTACACTGACTTAAACGAATGCGTACTTAGGAGATTAGCCATGACGGATTATGACGAATCACCAAAGGAGTTTGAATCGATCATTGCGGAGCTTAAAGGCTATTCAGATCCGCGAAGTCCGGAGTTGATTGAAGCTCACGAATTGTTGGCGCGCGAAAATCTGAAACTGATGGAACTGCGCGCGGAGGAATTTTCTTCAAAACGCACTGAGTTTGAGGCGCTGCCGCCTCCACAAGCAGGGAGTCCCTATAAATATAAGACCGACGTCGCCACGACGGGAGTGCTGTTTGGCGTCGCGGTCGCCATGGAATTCTATAGTGACAATTATAAAACGCGCATCGCGCAGTTCATCGGCGGCGGCGGCGGCATCGGTTCATACACGTCGATCTCGAGAGGCACGAGTTTCTTAAACTATCCTATTGAGACGCTGCTCGATTGGAAAGCGCGATTCGAGATGAATTTTGTTCCGCTTACTGTCAACGTCAATCTGTGGGGAATGCACAAAGAGAGGATTGGCTCCTTCATCGGCGGCGGTCTGTCAAGCGCGGGAGTCTTTGGGGGCAAAGGAAAGTTTCATCGTCCTTGATGCAGCAGGCCCCGGCGAAACAAAGTTCATTCCGCTGCCGGAGGAGCAGGGGCCCGCCCGCCAGATTAGGTTCGCGCATCACGGAGTCACCACCACGGTGGCGCCGACGGCGACGCGGTCGTAAAGATCGACGACGTCCTCGTTCAGCATGCGGATGCAGCCATAGGAAGCGGCCGAGCCGATCGACTTGCGCATTTTCTGCGTCGTGCCGTGGATCGCGACCTGACCCTCGCTGAGCGTCATGGCGCGGGCGCCCATCGGGTTGTTCGACGCGCCGCCGGGGATCACCTCCGGCAGTTCCGGATGATCGTGCTTCACATCTTCCGGCGGCGTCCAATCCGGCTCGACGAATTTGGCGTTGATCTGCACGACGCCGCTCCATTCCTTGCCCGCCTTCGGGACCGCCACCTTGTAGGCGATCGCGTCGTCCTGATCGACGATGAGATAGAGCTTGCGCTCGTGCTCGCTGACGACGATGGAGCCGGGATCGAGCTCGGAGTGATAATGAACGAATTCGCGGGCGGCGGCGGCCTGCGGCGCCGAGGCGGCGCCGATGAGGGCGGCGGCGAAAGCGAATAGGGCGATCTTGGAAGTGCGGCGTTTCATTGTCTTGCGCTCGATGTTCGATGTCTCGATGAGCGCGTTGTAGAAGAGGCGCGGCCCGCAATCCGTGCGGCGGCGCACGCGGGAAATTCCGTCAGGTGAGCGTCGAAGCGGAGTCTTGCGCCTGCGCGGGACTCGGCGCAGCGCTCTGAGGCGTCACGCGCACTTTCAGCCAACGAAAAAATGCCACTCCCAGAAAGCCGACGATGATCAGCGTGTGGGGCGCGGTGATTGAGAAATGATACGCCAAGGCCGCGGAAATGGCGCGTTCCTTCTGAACGCCATAGCCGTTGACGAGATAGGCGACGATGCCGGCCTCAAACAGTCCCAAGCCGGCGGGGCTGGCTGGAACGGCGACCGCGAGCGCGCCGATCGTCAATAATGTCATCGCGTGGATGAGGGTGAAATCGATTTCGGGGAGCAGCGTTCGAAAGGCGACGTAGACCAGGCAGACATTCGTCGTCCATATCGAGGCCGTGAAGAACGCGGTTCTCGCGGCGCGATGATGGGCGACCAAACCTCCGGCCTGTTTGAAAAATGCGTCCAGCCGCAAGGCGTCTAGGATGCGCCAATCCGGAAGGCGCCAAATGACTGCTTTCCGCCGGAAGACGAACATGCCGCAAAATACAATCGAAAGGATCACGGCGGCTGCGATCAATAAGCGCGGATCGACAATGCGTGAATCTGAACTCGCGAGGATGAGCAGCGATAAAAGTATGATCGCTGTGACGTCGTAGAGTTTTTCCAGCAGGACTGCGGCGCTGATGCCGCCAATCGCATAGTTATAATAGGAATGTCCAAAATAGATTTTTACGCCTTCGCCAGCCCTGAACGGAACTAAACTGTTGAAGGTAAAACCCATCGTGGCGATCAGAAAACCGGACAAGAGTCCGCCCTCAAGCAGCGTTGAGAGGCGCGACCCGTAGAACAGCAAGACGAACACATTCATCGTCATTGCGATCAGAATCGCGCTTAAGGGGAGCTGCTTGAACTCCTGCGACAGATCGGCGAGTTCGATGTTCTGATAGAGCCAGTAAGATATGTAGGCAAAAAAAGCGGCGTTCAAAATCAGCGCGACATATCCGCTACGCTGAGAGATGTATTTTATCGAGCTGGTCGCTCGCTGCGGCCCGGAGTTCGCGGACAAAGGCCGAAGGCCGCCGACCGGCGAGACAATCTCGCTCAATCGCAGCTCGGGCGCGAGACGCGTCGGTCGAAGTCGATCGTCCTCTACGCTCATGGCCATCTCGCTGTGCGCGGAATAGCGCTTCGCCTCATAGGTCAGAAAAATGGCCGGCGCGAAGACCGGCCTATTCTCTGGCCATCCGCTTAGTGCAGATACTGGCCGCCGTTGATCGTCAGCGTCGAGCCGGTGATGAAGCCGGCGTCATCGGCGGCGAGGAACACGACGGCGCGCGCGATCTCCTCCGGCTCACCGAGGCGGCCGACGGCGATATAGGGAATGATGTGCTTGTCGAGCACGTCCTGCGGAACGGCCTTCACCATCTCGGTGGCGATATAGCCCGGCGCGATGGCGTTGACGGTGATGCCCTTCGCCGCGCTCTCCTGCGCCAGCGCCTTCACGAAGCCGATGTCGCCGGCCTTGGAGGCGGAATAGTTGGTCTGGCCGGCCTGGCCCTTCTGGCCGTTGATCGACGAGATGACGATGATGCGGCCGAAGCCGCGATCGCGCATGCCGTTGATGACCGGGCGCGTGACGTTGAACAGCGAATTGAGATTGGTGTTGATCACCGCCTGCCACTGGGCAAGCTCCATCTTGTGGAACAGACGGTCCTTGGTGATGCCGGCATTGTTGACGAGAATGTCGATCGGGCCGATCTCCTTCTCGATCTGCGCGATTCCGGCGGCGCAGGCGTCGTAATCGGAAACGTCGAACTTAAAGACCGGAATGCCCGTCTCGGCTTTGAACTTATTGGCGGCTTCGTCATTGCCGGCGTAGGTGGCCGCGACAGTATAGCCCGCCGCTTTCAGCGCCTTGGAAATCGCTTCGCCGATGCCGCGCGTGCCGCCTGTCACAACTGCAGTTCTTGCCATTTAAAGAGTCTCCTCCAGAATTGTTGATCGTTTGAAACGGCAGTCGGCAGTCGTGAGCAGGCAGTCGGAGAATATCGCAATCCGAATGCCTACTGCCTATTGCCGACTGCCGATGATTACCGTTCCACTGTCAGCGCGATGCCCATGCCGCCGCCGATGCAGAGCGTCGCGAGGCCCTTCTTGGAGCCGCGACGCGCCATCTCGTGCAGGAGCGTGGTGAGCACGCGGGCGCCGGAGGCGCCGATCGGATGGCCGATGGCGATCGCGCCGCCGTTGACGTTCACGATCGCCGGATCCCAGCCCATGTCCTTGTTGACCGCGAGCGCCTGCGCTGCGAAGGCTTCGTTCGCCTCGATGAGATCGAGGTCGGCGACCTTCCAGCCGGCCTTCTCCAGCGCTTTGCGCGACGCGGGGATCGGCCCGGAGCCCATCAGCGACGGATCGACGCCGGCGGTCGCCCAGGAGGCGATGCGCGCCAGCGGCGTCAGGCCGCGCTTCTTGGCCTCATCGGCGCTCATCACGATGAGCGCCGCGGCGCCGTCGTTGAGGCCGGAGGCGTTCGCCGCCGTCACCGTGCCGTCCTTGGCGAAGGCCGGGCGCAGCTTGCCGACGCCCTCCATGGTCACGCCATGCTTGATATATTCGTCGGCGTCGATGACGACGTCGCCCTTCTTGGTCGAGATCGTATAGGGGACGATTTCGTCCTTGAACTTGCCGGCCTTCTGCGCGGCCTCGGCCTTGTTCTGCGACTTGACCGCGAATTCGTCCTGCTGCTCGCGGGTGATCTGCCACTGCCTGGCGACGTTCTCGGCGGTGACGCCCATGTGATAATTGTTGAAGGCGTCGGTGAGCCCGTCGACGATCATGGTGTCGACAAACTTGACGTCGCCCATTTTCGTGCCCGTGCGCAGCTGAGCCGCATGGTTCGAAAGCGACATCGACTCCTGGCCGCCGGCGACGATGATGTTGGCGTCGCCAGCCTGGATCTGCTGGGCCGCGAGCGCAACCGCGCGCAGGCCCGAGCCGCAGACCTGATTAATGCCGAACGCCGTGGAGCTGTCGGGGATTCCAGCCTTGATCGCCGCCTGACGCGCGGCGTTCTGGCCCTGGGCGGCGGTGAGCACCTGTCCGAGGATGACCTCGTTGACTTCGTTTGGCTGAACTTTGGCGCGCTCCAGAGCGGCCTTGATGGCGACAGCGCCGAGCTCGTGGGCCGGAACCGCTCCAAAGGCTCCGTTGAACGATCCGACGGCGGTGCGCGCCGCGGAAACGATCACGATATCGGTCATCTGTCGATCTCCTTAAAAAATAGTCCAACCGCCCGACCGCCTTAGCCAGTCAGGGGGCGAAGTGTTGGTCCTTTCGCGCTTGCGGTGGGCAAGCCGCGGCCCGTTTTGCACGGAATCGAGCGGTAGCGAAAGGCTTTCGGCATGAAAATATTGCCGCAGGCGCCAATTTGCGCGTATCGTCCGACGCTAGAGGACTGATTTTTGGGCGGGCGGCGGCCGTGCGGCGAGGGAGCGTGTCAGGCGTATGGCGACTGAGAAAAAACCCACAACGATCAAGAAATACGCCAATCGTCGGCTCTATGACACCGGAACGAGCACCTATGTGACGCTGGAGGATCTTGCCGGTATGGTGAAGCGCGGCGAGGATTTCGTCGTGTGCGATGCAAAAACCGGCGATGACATCACCCGCCCGGTGCTGGCCCAAATCATCTTCGAGCAGGAGGGCAAGGAAGGCCAGAGCCTGCTGCCGATCGCCTTCCTGCGCCAGCTCATCCGCTTCTACGGCGACTCAATGCAGATGCTCGTGCCCAGCTATCTCGAATTCTCGATCGACAAGCTGACGAAAGAACAGCAAAGATTCCGGGACCAATTCACCTCGGCGCTTGGCGTCGGCGGCGCTCCCTTCGCCGAGCCGACACGCGCGGCGTTCCAGTCGCTCGAAGAGCAGGCGCGCAAGAACATGGCCGTGTTCCGTCAGGCGCTGACCATGTTCAATCCCTTCGGCGTGCCGACGGAAGGCGTGATGACCACTGCGCCGACGCTCGACGAGCAGGAGAGTGGCGGCGTTCGCAAGGAAGGCGGCGACGTCGCCGACCTGAAACGCCAGCTCGACGAGCTGAACAAGCGGATCGATAATCTGTCGAAGGGGTGAGGCGGGTTAGCTTCTAAAACCCGGCGGCGCCGTCAGCGCTGCATCCACGTCAATGCAGAAAGAGCTTCAGCGCCACTGCCGAAAGCAGGGCCATGACGAAGCCGACCATCCATTTCAATACCGCCAGCTCGCTTTCGATTTTCGAAAAGCGATTCTCATGCACGGTCATCGCTTCCACTGCCTTGCGCGCCTTTTCTTCAGGCGCGCCGGCCGCGATGAAAGCATCGTAAATTTCCGAGATCATCAGGCTCATGGAGCGCTCGATGTTATACGGTTTCGGCTGGATTAACGCATAGAATAGTTTTGGAGCATAGGAAATTCAAGCTGACCCACTACCCTCTTACCCCTTGCGTCTCGTGTGAGAGGTAAGTGCTATGTATTAAACCTGAAATGCATCACGTCGCCGTCGGCGACGACATATTCCTTGCCTTCCAGCCGCAGCCGGCCGGCGTCGCGCGCCCCTGCCTCGCCCTTGTTTGAAATGTAATCGCCATAGGCGATCGTCTCGGCGCGAATGAAGCCCTTCTCGAAGTCCGTGTGAATCACGCCTGCCGCCGCCGGCGCGCGCACGCCTTTCTCGATGGTCCAGGCGCGCGCCTCCTTCGGGCCGACGGTGAAATAAGTGATGAGATGCAGCAGGTCGTAGCCGGCGCGGATGACGCGATTGAGCCCGGGCTCGGTGAGGCCGACCGCCTCCAGATAATCCTTCTGCTCGGCGGCCGGCAGCACGGCGATCTCGCTTTCGATCTTCGCCGAGACGACGACCGCGATCGCGCCTTCCTCGGCGGCGCGCACGGCGACTTTCGCTGACTGGGCGTTGCCTTCGGACGCTGACGCTTCTTCGACATTGCAAACGTAAAGCACGGGCTTCGACGAGAGGAGCCCGAGACCGGCGAAGGCGACGCGCTCCTCCGCGCTCACCTTGGCGAGACGCGCGGGCTTGCCCTCGCGCAGCAGGACAAGGCAGCGGTTCATCAAATCGGCGAGTTCCTTCGCCTCCTTGTCGCCGCCCTTGGCTTTCTTCTCCATAGCGACGACGCGCTTTTCGAGGCTGTCGAGATCGGCGAGCATCAGCTCCGTCTCGATCGTCTCGACGTCGCGGATCGGATCGACGCCGCCTTCGACATGCGTCACGTCGCCGTCCTCGAAACAGCGCACGACATGGGCGATGGCGTCGCATTCGCGGATATTGGCGAGAAACTGGTTGCCGAGCCCTTCGCCCTTGGAGGCGCCGCGCACGAGGCCGGCGATGTCGACGAAGGTCAGGCGCGTCGGAATGATCTCTTTGGAGCCGGCGATCCTGGCCAGTTCCTCAAGCCTCGGGTCGGGAACGGCGACTTCGCCGACATTGGGCTCGATCGTGCAGAAAGGATAGTTCGCGGCCTGCGCCGCGGCGGTCTGCGTGAGGGCGTTGAAGAGGGTCGACTTGCCGACATTGGGCAGGCCGACGATGCCACATTTGAACCCCATATCCGTCCCGGTTTTTCGATTGCGCGTTGCGGCGCGGTATGCGGGGCGGCGCGAGAAAAGGCAAGGGGGACGCGCGTCCCCCTTGCCTTCATGCTGCGATCGTGGCGCGCGTGGCCCTCGCGCTACAGGCTCTTCAGATATTCGAGAAGCGCCTTCTTGTCGGGATCCGAAAGCGACGTTCCGTAGTCATGGCCGCAGCGGCTGTTGCCGGAAGCGTCGCGGTTTTTCGGATCGCAACTGGCTGTGGTGGCGTAGGTGTCGTCGAACTTCGTCTGTTCCTTGGCGAGGCCGACATTTTCGATGTCATAGGCGGGGCCGACCTTGAAAGACGCCGGCCGGTCGGCAGGCTTCTTCAAGAGATCGGCGAGGGTCGGCACCGAGCCATTGTGCAGATAAGGCGCCGCCGCCCAGATGCCTTGCATGACCCGAGCCTCATATGCAGGCGGCGTCTTTTCCTCCGGCTTATGATAGAGATCGGCTAGGCTTTTCTCCATGACGTCGAGGAAGTCGCCCCTCAGCGCCTCCGCCGTTACGTCCGGCCTATCAGACTGATTTTCCAAGCACTCGCGCAGCAGGGGTTCATACAAAAAGATATTCTTGAAATGAATCGGCGCGCGAAGGATCGATTGGACGACGGCCACAGTCAAAATGTTGATCTGGCTTTCACCCTCGCGCTTTAATCTCTGATTAAAGGGAGGTTTTGGGAGCAACTGGCCTTCGAGCACGCCGGTTTTGCCGACACGCTCGAGAACCCCATATTCCGCAACGTCTGTTCCGACGTCCTGTATCGGCGTTTTCCAGGTAAATTTCGCGCACAAACGCTTGGCGGCGTCCTTGGTGTTGATCTCGTGGCAATTTGCTCCGCATTCGCGGTCGTAAATTTTCTTTCCGGCGTCGGCGAGTCTCTTGTCGACGGCCCACTGCCATTTTGGCGGCTCAATTTGCCGTATGAGCGTTTCGAGACGCATGAGGCCCGGCATATTGAGTGAAGAGCCGCTCAGATATTCGACCCCGTCCGGATACAAGACATCTTTACGGGGATGAAAGACGCCGAAGACGCCGTAAACCTCACCGACGTTGCGCGCGAGCCCGAGAATGCCGTTCCCGTTTTCCGCAAACCCCGGCCACTGGGTCATATCCTGGACCGGCGCGTTCCAGAGGAAAGGATAGCGCACGGGCGCCTCAGCCCTTTTAATGTTCTCCGGAATCATGTGATCGGGCCCGGTCCCGATGTCCAATCCCGAGACGCGGTTGAAGATCATCGACACCGCATCGAGACGCCCGACGCCCCATCCTTTGGGGGGCAGGGATACCTTCATCAGCGCATGATAGGGTTTGAACCAGTCTTCCACCTGCTTGTGTAGGAGTTTGCGTTCCTGCTCCGTCGCATGTTGGCCAAGTACCTGTTTGGCGAATTCGGCGAATGTCGGCGCGTCGTTGACGACCTTGTCGACGGTGGTGTCGAGGTCCGCGAAGAAGTGCTGAATGTCGACGATGGCCGGTCCGCCGTCGACACGCCACGACACGTTCCCGACGTCGATCTGGCGCGTATGGCACGCGGCGCATGTCATGCTGAGCGTGTTGCTGTCGGGGGCGACAAGAAATCCGACAGGGAGGCCGGCGGCGCTGTCCGGATTTGGCAGATAGCCGTAGCGCGTCATTCCGTCGTCGAGAAAATGTGAGCCGTCGGGACGCTTCAGCGCCTTGAACCAGTCGAGCGGCATGATTCGCGAGCCCTGATCGAGACTGTAGAACTCCTTGCGCTCGGCGGGCGTCCAATGATCGCCCTGATTCGCGTAGTTCAGTTCGGCGGCTGACGAAGGATTTGCCGCGGCGAGTATGAGCAGCGCGGCGGCGATGTGCGCCCGCAATGGCGCGCGCAGTGCTTTGTTTGCAATCATGGCTCCCCCAAAACAATAGAATATGCGATGAAATTAGAGCATAGGCGCGCGTGATTCACAACGGGCGGCGGCGCGCCGCCGCAGTGCGCGACGCGCGCGCCGACACGGCATGAACATGAAGAGAACTCCTTCCGCTTCTAGCCTTCGCGTCCTGATTGGGGCGCTGTTGGCGATGCTCGCGACAGTCGCGCCGCTTCGCGCTGAAACCGCCACGCCCGAATCGGCGCCGGCGCCCGCGCAGTCGGCGCCGACGCCCGTCGCGCCACCGACGCCGCCGCCCCCCGCGGCGCCGTCCGAACCTGCGCCTGTGACATCTGCGCCGCCTGTCAGCGCCGCGCCGCAAGCGATAAATCCAGCGCCCGTTCAGGCCGTCGCGAAAAAGCCAAAGCCGAAACCCGCGCCGCCGCGCGAGACGGCGCTTTCCGACGATCCGACGCCGGCGTTGCAGCCCCAGACATTTTTCACCACCTCGAAGGCGGCGGATCGTTATCGGCAGATCGTCGATCTCGGCGGATGGCCGAGAGTGGGCGTCTCGCTTCGGCCTGGCGCGAAAGGACCTGCGGTCTCGGCGCTGCGCCGGCGCCTTGCGGCTGAAGACGACAGCATCGTCGACACGGCGAAAGAGAAGTGGGACGCCGATCTCACGGCGGCGGTGAAGCGCTTTCAGTATCGCCTGGGGCTGAAACAGACGGGCGCCGTCGCGGGCGCGACGCTACGCGAACTCGACGTGCCGGCGGAGACCCGCTTCCATCAGCTCGAGTCCACCGCACAGCGGCTCACCGCGTTCGATTTCGCCTTTGGCCCGCGCTACATCGTCGTCAACATTCCGTCGACGGCGGTCGATGCGGTGGAGGACGATCGCGTCGTCCGCCGCTACGCCGCGATCGTCGGCGATCCCGAGCACCATTCGCCGGAGCTGCAGGCGAAGGTCGTCGCGGTCAACATCAATCCGACATGGACGGTTCCGGTCTCGATCATCAAGAACGAGATCGCGCCGAAGATGCTGAAGGATCCGTCCTACCTGCAGCGCTCGCATATTCGCGTGCTGAATGCGCAACGCGAGGAGGTCGATCCGCGCTCGATCAACTGGGCGAGCGAGCGCGCCGCCCAATACACGCTGCGGCAGGATTCCGGCGCGGACAATTCGCTGGGCTCGATCCGCATTTCGATGCCCAATTCCCATTCCGTCTACATGCATGACACGCCGTCGCGAAATCTTTTCGCCAATGATTATCGCTTTCTGTCGCATGGCTGCGTGCGCGTGCAGGGCGTCGTCGATCTCGCGGCCTGGCTGCTTGATGGCGAATCCAGCCCGCAGATGAGCAAGGACGAGATCAACGCAAAAATCGCGTCGGGCGAGCGCGAGGAGGTGCGGCTGACGCAGCATGTGCCGGTGGCGTGGGTCTATATGACCGGCTGGGCGTCGGCGGACGGCCTCGTGCATTTTCGCGACGACGTCTATCATCTCGACGAAATCAGCGACGTCGCCGAGCAGTAGGCCTCGTTGGTTTGCATGGCCGGGAATCCAGAGCGCTATTCAAGTTCTGGATTCCCGATCACGCGCGTCGCGCGTGTCGGGAATGACGCCCAAACGTATCGTCCGTATGAGCGCTACAGCGTTACGCGGTAGCGAACGAAAGTGTCGGCTTCAACGAATGAATCATAGAGGCGCCGCGCGCGTTCATTGCCCGCTTGCGTATGCCAATAGAGCCGCGCCCATCCGCGAGCGCGTCCAAGATCGATGAGGTCTTGAACGAGGGCGCGTCCCACGCCCGCGCCCCGAAGCGTTGGATCGACGAAAAGGTCTTCGAGGTAACACGTCGGGGAGGAGGTCCAACTGCTTTCATGCAGCACGGAGACGGAAAAGCCCGCGACGCGCGCGTTTCTTTCCGCGATCCGTCCAATCATCGGGGATGTCGGATCGAGCAGGCGGCGCAAGGTCAATTCCGTCACGTCGATCGGCACAGCCGTTGCGTAGAATTCATTATAGCCTGCCCAGAGCCTGCGCCACGCCGTGGCGTCCGCCTCGCGAATGTCCCGGATGAGCGTCATTCGTCTTGCGCTCTTGCGCTTTCGTGCCAGCCGCGCAGCAGAACATAGGAGAGCGCGGCGAGCGCGCCGTAGATCGCCAGCCCGCTCAGCGAGATGAGCGCCAGCGCCGCGAACATGCGCGGAATGTCGAGACGAAAGCCCGCCTCGACGATGCGATAGGCCAGGCCGGTTCCTTGACCCGACGCGCCCGCGGCGAGTTCCGCGACGATGGCGCCGATGAGCGTCAGTCCGCCGCCGATGCGCAGGCCAGCGAGGAATTGCGGCAGCGCCGAGGGCAGTCGCAGATAAATCAGCTTCTGCCATGGCGAGGCGCGATAAAGGTCGAATAGGTCGCGCAAGCCGAAGTCGACAGAGGCAAGTCCGAGCGACGTATTCGAAAGAATCGGAAAGAAGGCGACGAGAAAGGCGCAGACCAGCACCGCATTGCCGGGTTGCAAATACACGAGCAGCAAAGGCGCGATAGCGATGATCGGCGTGACCTGCAAGGTGATGGCGAAGGGCAGCAGCGCGCGCTCCAGCCATTTCGACTGGGCGATGAGCAGCGCCAGCGCCACCCCGCAGACGGTGGCGACGATAAGCGCCTCGAAGGTGACGCCGAGAGTCACCAATAGCGACGAGAACAGGAGTTCGCGGTCCTCGACAAGCTTCGCGAGGATGACGCTCGGCGCCGGGAGAATATAGGGCGGAATGTTTTTCCAGCGCACGAGCGCTTCCCACAGCGCCAAAGCAGCGAGAAGAACTGCGAGCGGCACGCCGATGTCGCGCCAGGCGATCGCGCTTGGTTTCTGGATCATGGCGTCGCCTCTTCGATTGAGATGCGAAGCGCCTGCGACGCCCGGCGACACACGTCGGCGAAATTCTTGCTCGACCGATAGTCGTCGTCGCGTGGGATCGCCGGGTCGATCTTGATGTCGTCGATGATTCTGCCGGCGCGCCGCGACATCACCACGATGCGCGTCGAGAGATAGGCGGCTTCGAACACCGAATGGGTGACGAAGACGATCGTCGCGCCGAACCGGCGTTTGAGCGCGAGCAGATCGTCATTGAGCTTGAAGCGCGTCACCTCGTCGAGGGCGGCGAAAGGTTCGTCCATCATCATCAGCGTGGGCCGCGTCACCAGGGCGCGGGCGATGGCGCAGCGCATCCGCATCCCGCCGGAGAGTTCTCGCGGCAGCGCGCGCGAAAAGTTGAGAAGACCGACATGCGCGAGCGCCTCTTCGATGCGCGGCGACGCCGCTTGGCGCGGAACGCCCTTAAGCCGCAGCGGCAGAAAGACATTGTCCAATACGCTTGCCCAGGGCAGCAGCGTCGCGTCCTGGAATACGACGCCGATATTGTTCTTCACTTGAGGCGCGCTCCAGTCGATCGCGCCGGCGGTCGGATTCGCCAGCCCCGCGATCAGCCGCAACACCGTCGACTTGCCGCAGCCCGAAGGACCGAGCAGCGTCAGGATCTCGCCTTCGTGCACGTCGAGATCATAGTCGGCGAGGGCGACGAGCCCGCTTGGAAAAATCTTGCCGACCTCGCGTAATGAAACGAGCACGGGCGCCGTCATTTGCGTCTCTTTGACCGCCGAAGCGCCGAGCGTCATTTCGGCCGCAGCTCCATGCCGACCTTCTTGCCGATGAAACGTAGCGTGTAGCCGCGCCTGTAATCGATGTCGGCGGGAACCACGCCGGCCTTCGCCATTTTGTCGAAAAAGCTCTTCATCCGCGCATCGGTGATCACGCCGACGCCATGGGTCAGCGCGTCGCCGGAATCGACGATTCCGCGCGCCTTCATTTTGGCGAGGGAATAGGCGATCTGGCCGTCGGTCATCTCCGGATTGTCGCGCTTGATCATTGCGTTCGCCTGAGCGTTATCGCGGTAGAGGTAATTGTACCAACCGACAATCGAGGCGTCGACGAAGCGCTGCACGAGGTCGGGGGTTTTGGCGATCGTGTCGGCGCGCGTCTCGATCGTCGTCGAATAGCTGTCATAGCCGTAGTCATGCAAAAGAAAGACGTTAGGCGTAAAGCCGCCTTGGCGTTCGATGGCATAGGGCTCCGAGGTGAGAATCCCTTCCTGGATCGACGTCTTGTCGGCAAGGAAAGGCGCCGAGTTGAAATTATACGGCTTGGCGTTTTGGTCTTTGAAGCCATAGGCCTGCTTCAGCCATTGCCAGACGGAAGCGCGCATGTCGCTGGCGATGAAGGCCGTCGCCTTCGGCAGATCCTCGAAACGATCGAGGCCGACGCCGGGATGCGACATGAAAATCACCGGATCGACCTGAAACATGCTGGCGACGGTGACGACCGGCACGTTCTGCTGCACCGATTCGAACATCTGAATGGTGTTTGCGCCCATCGCGAAGTCGACCCGGCCCGCGGCGAGCAGCAGCCGCGCATTGAGCTGCGGGCCGCCCTGCAGAAGAGTCACGTCGAGTCCGTAGCGCGCATATGTGCCATCGGCGACGGCCTGATAGAATCCGCCGTGCTCGGCCTGCGCCCGCCAATCGGTGGCGAAGCGCACCTTGTCGAGCGCGAGGGCGGGCGCGGCGATAAGGAGAGCGATGAGCAAGGCGAACAGGCGCATGGTGCGGCTCCGGCTGCGAGGCGCGCATCATACATGAACGCGCGCGGGCGCTATATCCCGCTCGATTTCGACGAGAAATTGAAGCCTTCGACGAGCATCGCCGGCGCCGCCGGCGCGCCGCCTTCGCCCGCCGCGCACCAGGTCCGACGCGTTGGACCGAGCGCTTTGATGTTGCTGAACAGTTCGCCGAGCCGCTGATTGAAGCGCATGTTGCGCATCGGCGCGACGATGCGGCCGTTCTCGATGAGAAAATTGCCGTCGCGCGTGAGGCCGGTCAGCAACAGGCTCTTCCGGTCGACGATATTGGTGTACCAAAACCTCGTCACCAGGACGCCGCGCCGCACCGAGCGGACCATGTCGTCCAGCGAAACGTCGCCGCCCGACATCACGAAATTCTTCGCAAAAGGGATTGGTTCCGATTCGGTCTTTTGCGCCCAGGCGCGTGAACGATAGAGCGTCGTCACAACGCCGTTCTCAACGAAGGCGCGGGCGCGATGCGGCACGCCCTCGAAACCGAAGGCCGCTTCCGGCGCCAGCGGGTCGGCGGGATCGACGCGGATCGTGAGCTGTTCGTCAAAGAGCTTCTCGCCCAAAAGCGCTCCGCCGCCAGTACGCGCGAAGAAGCTTCTCCCCTCATCGGCGGCGCGCGCCTCCATTGTTTTGATGAGCCAAAAAGCGAGCTCGGTCGTCGCCTCCGGCTCGAGAACGACGGTATAGGCGCCGGGTTCGAGATCAACCGGCGTCGCGTCATGCGCGCCCTTGGCGCAGGCGACGCGCGCGATCGCCGCCGCATTGAGACGATCCGCGAAGAATTGATGCGCGCCGGCCCAGCCCGACCAAGCGTCGGCGCGGTTGCGCGCAGTGGCGGAGAGATCGATTTCGCTGCGCCGCTCATAGGCGAAAAGGCCGGCGCTCGTCGCATATGCGTTGAATCGCCTTGCCGTGGTCGCGCAGCCGAAGGTGTCGACGCCGATGCGCGCGCCTTCCTCGATGACGCGCGCCGCCGCGTCGGCGAGGGCGTCGAGGCGCAGATTGGCGGTCGCGTCGTCATAGCGGTCGGAGAAACCGTAGTTTTGTGGGCCGAGCGGCGCGACATAATCCGGGTCGACGGGCAACATCCGCGCGATCTCTTCCGAGCGCGCAACGGCGGCGGCCAACGCCTCGTCGTCAAAACGCGAGATGCTGCAAGAGCCGATGCGTCCGCCAATATGCGACGAGATGCGCAGATTGGCTTCGGCGCTCGCAAGATTGGTCGTGGCGCCTCCCCGCGCGAAGCGCAGACTTTGATCCAAGCCGCCCTGAATCTGCACAGTGCAGGCGTCGGCCTTGGAACGCGCGAGAACTTTGTCGGCGATCGACTTTGCGTCGTCTGAAGAAAGGAACATGCGCTATGCGTCGTCGCTCGTGTTCAGCACGTGCACATTGCGAAACAGCGCTGGCGGACTGCCGTGCGAGACAGGCGCCAGCTGCACCGGCTCGGCCTTGCCGCAGGTGAAGGTGCCGTCGAGATGATAGGCGCTCGCATCGCACAGGCCCGAAAGAGAATTCCAAAATTGCGTCGTGCGGCCCTGATAGGCGCCGTCGCGCAGCAGATCGCCGAGCCTGCCATTCTTGATCTCATAGAAAAGCTGTCCGCCGAACTGAAAGTTGTCGCGCTGCTGATCGATGCTCCAGCTGCCTGCGCCGACGACATAAATGCCGTTCTCGACAGTGTTGATGAGATCGCTGAAGGAGCATTTCTGAGGATTGGGCTTAAGCGAAATATTCGGCATGCGTTGAATGGGAAACGTCGTGGGGCTGTCCGCATAGGCGCAGCCGTTCGAATGCGACAGGCCGATGAGATGCGCCTGTCCAAGCGCCATCTGGAAATTCCTGAACACGCCCTTTTCGACGATGGCGAAGTCGGCGGCTTCCGCGGGGGCGCCGTCGTCGTCGTAACCGATCGTGGCGAGCGCGCCGGGTTGCGCGCGATCGGCGACGATCGTCATCAATTCGGAGCCGAACTGCAGTTCATTGAGCATATGGGGTTTGACGAAGCTCGTTCCGGCGAAATTCGCCTCCCATCCGAGCGCGCGGTCGAGCTCGGTCGAATGGCCGACCGTCTCGTGAATGGTGAGCCACAGATTCGTCGGGTCGATCACAATGTCGCAATCGCCTGGCGTCACCGGCTTGGCGCCAAGCTTCGCGCGCGCCTCCTCGCCGGCCTGCGCGGCCTCCTCGATCAGGCCGGCGCCGACGACATAGTCCCAGCCGGCGCCGCGCGCCGGCGCCAGGCAGTCGCGCGTCGCGAAACGGCCGCTGGCCCGGTCGATGGCGGTCGCCTGGAAGTTCGGCGCGACGCGCGTGCGCGTTTGATGAATGCGGCTGCCAAGACTATTGGCGAAGAATCGCTCTTCGCAGGTCGCCGAAAGCGAGGCTGAACAGAAATCCGCGCCGTGATCGCGCGCGCTGGCGATGATCGAAAGCAGCAGGTCGGCCTTCTCGCCGGCGGACACTGCAAGGGGATCGATGCCCATCGGCATGATCCATTCGGCTTCATGCACGGGCAGACGCTCGAGCGCGATCGGCTGGAACTGTATCCGCTTCACCGCGCGGGCGTTCTCCAGCGCGCGCTCGACGCCATCGCGCAGGCTCTGCGGATCGAGCCGCCGCGCGCCATAAAATCCCCAGCAGCCGTCGAGCAATACGCGCACGCCAAAGCCTTGCGATGCGCGCTCGTCGAAATTTTCCAGGCGATCGTCCTTGGCGAAGGCGTATTCGCGCCGGGTTTCGCCGATCCTGACGTCGGCGTAGCTGGCGCCGTTTCGCTTCGCGGCGGTCAGCGCGATATCGGCAAGATCGTAGAGCAGCGCGCGGCCCAACGCGAAGGCGTCGCCGCCCCTCGGGCGTGAGGCTTCGGTCGTCGCAGGCGTGGCCGCAGGCGCCATTGGTCGCTCCAAAATTCCCTCATATGGTGGTCGTTTCGGCGACGATTTGCAATCGCCGTGTTACGGTTGTGGGTCGCCGTTCCATCCGCATGCGGCGAGCGCCTCGCCCATATGTTCGGGCGGCGCGGCGACAGCTTCCACGGGCGGCTTCCCGTCGTGCATCGGCACGCTCACCGCGCGCGCATGAAGGTGCAGAGGGGCAGAGTCCTCGCGGCGACCTGAGCCATAGATCGGATCGCCGAGAATGGGCCACCCCATCGCCTGCGCATGCACGCGGATCTGATGCGTGCGGCCGGTGTGCGGCGTGAATTCGATGAACGTCAACGCGTTGTCCGGACTTCTGCCAAGCACCCGCCAGGAGGTTCTGGCGGGCAGACCCAGAGGGTCCGGACGCATCCACCAGCCGCGCGTCGCATCGAGCCGTCCGAGCGGGAGGTCGATTTCGCCTTCTTGACCCACGGGCGCGCCTTCGACCACCGCCCAATAGGTCTTGCCGATGCGGCCGGACTTGAACAGCCTGCCGAGCCGCTCGAGAGCCTTACGGTGGCGCCCAAGCACGAGGCAGCCGGACGTGTCCTTGTCCAGTCGGTGGGCCAGCGCCGGCGGTCGGGGCAGTCCAAAGCGCAGCTGGTCGAAGGCGTCTTCCAGGCTTGCGCCGCCCTTCGGTCCGCGATGGACGGCGACGCCGGCGGGCTTGTCGATGATCAGCATCAGCCCGTCGCGGTGGAGCAGGCGAGAGAGGAGGTCCATCAGCGGCTTATAGCAGCGAGGCGGGCAAGACGGCGCTATTTCACGGCCGGCGCGGCCTTTCCGAGCGAAACCGCGCCGCCGATGAACTCTCCGTATTTGTGGAAATATTCGTCAGTCAGATGAACGCCGTCCGTCGTGTAACACCGCTCGTGTCCTTCGTAGCGATCGATGAAAGCGTCATATTCGAGAGTGTTGAGTTCGGGATGGTCGCGCCACAGCGCGACCCGATAGAGGTCATTCACCTGACGCTCGCAGTCATCATAGAAACAGCTCAATATCGAGCGCTTGAGGGCGCTGTAGAAATTCGGCGGCATGAAATTCCGCTCATTGACCCGCGGTATGGAGATGATTTCGACGTCGTCGACGTCGGCAAAATACTCGACGAGCTTTTTCGAATATTCGACATAGGCCGATGCGCCGACGTGCTGAATCGCGTCGTTGACGCCGTTCATCAGGATGACCTTATCCGGCTTTTTGTCCTCGAACACGCGGTAGAGTTTGTATTTGGGGAATTTCTCGCGCAGCTCGGCGTAGAGCAACCGTGAGTTGCGGCCGGCAAAACCGAGACTGCACGCCTGGACGCCGCGGCCTTCAAGTCTTTTTGAGACGGCGCGCGGCAGTTCGGGGAGGATCTTGCCGTCCGAGGCCCAGGATTCGCCGATGACAAGGATCCTGTAGGCGTCCCCGCCGCCGTTCACATTGGTGCAGTAGAGCGTCGGCTCATCCGACCGCTTCAGGCTGAGAAGCGTCAGCCCGCTTGTGACGGCCAGAACAAACGCCAGTTTATGCGCCCCCGGGAACATGGCGAACCCATATCCCGGCGACTGGACTCAAGCAAATTTCTGGATGTGCTTGTCCCGGCGCGGGCGCTCCGACGTCGGACCAGGGAAACCCATGCTCGAGCAGGTTCCGAAAAAGTTGCAGACTTTTTCGATGAGAACCTGCTCCAACATTTTGATTTGAGCGATTCCTTATCGATCACATGGTTCCATGTGATCGGGAAGCGCTAGCCGAATGCGGGCGCGGCGCGAGCCGGCGTCGCCGAGGGGATCGCGCCCGGCGCGTCCATAAGTCGGCCATGCACCCAGGAGGCGCGCAATCTATTGATCGGCCGATCGAACAGCCGCCAGATCAGGTAAGAGGCGACGAAGATGATGAGCAGCGCCTCGGAGCAGAGCAGGGCGCGATCGAGATAGGAGCCTTCGCCGGTCTTCAGGGCGCCGATGACGGACCAGTGCAGCAGATAGAAGATGTAGGAAAGCTCGCCGAGCATTCGGTCCTTGGCGCCGCTCGCCTGCTGCGTCGTATAGAGCGCCCAGGGCGTCATCATCACCGCGATGACAAGATTCATCTTGTCGCTGAAGGCGAGCAGCTCCAGCTTTTCGCCGAGCATCATGTCCTTGGCGAAGATCAGCGCGCAAAGGAACAGCGTCGCGAGCGTCGTGAACAATGCGCGATAGGCGAAGGCGCGATTGGGCCTCAAGTCGTGGCTCGCCGCCGCGACGCCGATTCCAAAAAACAAAAGGAAAGGCGCGACCGTGGCGGAGCCGCCGAACCAAGGCGCGCCGGCCGAAACGACAAGGCAGATCAGCAAGAGAAAGATGTTTTTCGAAATGAGAAAAATGATCGCTGGCGCGATAAGATAGAATTGCAATTCCACATCCAGCGACCAGCCGGGAATGTTCGCCTGGAACGGCAGCGTGCTGTAGCCGAGGATCAAGATGTTGGAGAAGAGCTGATGCATCAGCCCGCCGAAGGCGACGGGCGCGTCGCCGCGCCAGAGCAGCAGCGCCCAAGCGATCGCCGAGCAGAGCGCGAAAACCGGCGCGATGCGCCAGACGCGCGAAACGAGGTAGGTGAAATAGGCCGACGTGGTTTTCGAATAGGTGTTCTTCCACATCGCTGCGACCCAGTAGCCGCTGAGCACGAAGAAGACCAGCACGGCGGACATGCCGAGGTTGAAACTGGTCGTATGGTGGAGGAAAACCGCAAAGGCTAAGGTTAGCCGCAGGGCGCCGGGCGACGCGAATTTATCTGTTCCCATCGCCATTGCTGCTCCACGTCTTGTCCACGGCTTGGCAGGAGATTTCCTCAATGCGCGACGTCAATCTTAATCTTGATCAGCGGGCGGAATGCTGTGGCATGAGGTCGCGAAGGGGGCCTTATGGCGCGACATTGCGTCGCGATTGCAGCGCTTGCCCGGTCGGCGGCTGCTTCGTCGCTTTGCGTGTGCGTCGGCTTAGAGTGGTCGGCGCGTGTGGTCCAAATCGCGCCGACATGCGCTCCTAGTACGCGATCTAGCGACATTGGAACTTTGCTTTACGAGGAAAAATGGCGATCACATCTGCGACCCCGAAACTGCGCGTCACAATCGATTTCGGCGTCGCGCGCCTCTATATCGAAAATCCCGCCAAGCGGAACGCATTCGACTTCGAGATGTGGCGCGCGCTGCCGTCGCTGCTGCGCGCCGTCGACGTGGAGGAGGAAGCGCGCGTCCTCGTCATCAGCGGCGCGCCGGGTCTGCCGTTCTGTTCCGGCGCCGACATCAGCGAATTCTCCAACCTGCGCGCGACGAGCGAGGGCGGGCGCATCTATGAGGACGCCAATGTCGAGGCGTTCGACGCGATTTCGAATCTTTCCAAACCGACGATCGCAGCCGTGTCGGGCTTCTGCATGGGCGGCGGATTCGGAATCGCCGCGGCCTGCGACCTGCGGATCGCCGATGCGCAAGCGACGTTCGCAATTCCGGCGGCGAAGCTCGGCGTCGGCTATCCGCCCTCGGCGATGGCCTATGTCGTCGCCGCGGTCGGCCCGCAACTGGCGTTCGACCTCTTTTACACGGCGCGCCGCCTGACTGCTGATGAAGCCAAGGCGCGCGGCTTCGTCAGCCGCCTCTTCGCCACTGAGAGTTTCGAAGGCGCCGCGCATGCGCTCGCCGAAACGATCGCCGCTGGCGCGCCTTTGACATTGCGCGCCGCCAAGGCGGCGATCCGCGCCGCCGCGCGCCTGCCCGGCGCGTCGTCGCATGAGCAGTGCGAAGCGCTGACGAGCGCCTGTTTCGACAGCGCGGACTATATGGAAGGGCGCGCCGCGTTTCTTGAAAAGCGCGAGCCGAATTTTAGAGGGCGCTGACGCTACTCGACTGACCGAGAGCGCGCGGCGGGATCGATCATCACCTGTCAGCGCTCGCCTCCACCTCGAGGCTTTCTAAAATCTCGCTCGGCTTTCGCGCCAACACGTCGATGGCGTTGACGCCTTTTGGCGTGACAAAACGCAGATGTAGGCGTGTCGGCTTCTCGATATAGGCCGAAACGGCGTCGGCGATCCGCTTGGCGTTTGCGCCGCCGCCGCCGAGCGCGGTAATCGCCGTCGCGGCGGCCTTGGCGTAATCGGCGCGCGCCTTGTCGACGGATGTCTTTTGCTCTTTGGCTTCGAGAGCGAGCACGCGATCGACGAGACCGTCGCCTTCGAGCGTCAGGTCGATCGACTTGACCGACGTCGTGAGCGTCGCCGCGCGGGAAATGAGGGGCGAAGGCGAGAACGCCGCGCTCGACACATTGCCGAACAGCGCGGAGAGTCGCGCGACGCCCATGTTTTTCGCGTCGATCGCGACAGGCTCCAGCGCCGCTTCCGACGTCTTCTCGCGCCATTCGCCGGCGGCGACGCCGGAGAGCGCGAGCTCGCGATAGCCAAGCGCCAAGAAATGCGCCGTCGTCTGCGTTTCGCCACGCGCCGAAAGATCGACGACGAAATTGTCGACGCGGCTCGAGAATTTTGTCGGCGTCGTTGCAAGAAAATTGTCGAACGTTGCGCTGGCGTTCTCGACGCTGAATTTCATGCGCGACGGTTCGCTCGTCTTGGAGTCGGGAATATCGGCGGCGACGCCGCGCACCTCTATGCGCGCCAGCTTGGGATAGGCGGCGCCCTCTAAAACCGGAGCCAGCTGCAATTCATTCAGCGCACATCGCTTGACCGACAGATGGCCGCCGTCCGAGGCGGCAAGTGAAAACTCGTCGAAAAACATTTCGCCGGCGCCGGCGGCGGCGACTTTGCGCATGCCGGCGCGCGCGATCTTCGCCGTGAACGGCTTTCCGGCGGGCTCGCCCTTGCCCGCGGCGACGACGTCGTCGACGTCAACCGACGCCGCCTCGAAGGAACGAAGCGCATCGAGGACATCGCGCATCAGCGCCGGATCGTTCTCGGGCTTCGCCGGATCGAATTTCTCGAACCGCTCGAAGAGTTTGCCGGCCGGAGTCCGCAGGGCTCGCCCACGCACGCCCTCAATCTTCAAGCGGCCCGTCGTCAGAACGAGATTGGCGCTCGCGTCTTCGAGGCGCGACGATTCGACGATTTCCTCCTCGACCAAAGGCTTCAGAGGCTCATTGATTTCGCCGCGCGTGGAGAGCGCCAGACGCGCGAGTTCGGCAAGATCGACGCCCTTGGCGATCGAGGCGCCCCAGGAGACGCGCTGAACGCCGCCCTTCGCGGATTCTATCGTTTCCTCGCCGCCGTCGCCGCGCACGGTCGCCGCGCGTCCCGAAACGACATTTTCGAAGAGCAGCATGCGATAGGCGGCGTGTGCAACGCCCGAATTCTCGCGGCTTTCGCTCGACATCGCCGGCACGGCGATTCGCCGCGCCGAAATACGCGCGAGACGCGCCGCGACATTGGCGTCGCCGCTCAAAAACAGCGCGGCCAACTCCATCGCCGGCAGACTCGCGCCTTCGATTTCGATGTGCGGGATACGATAGGTCGTCGCGCCGAGCGTGATGACGAGGTTGTCGAGCGTGAGCGGCTTTTCAGCGGCGCCCGGCGAAGGCGCGGCGAAACTCATGAGCGAAAGCGACGTCACGACGCCGATGGCGAGGGATTTGCGCATTAGAAAACCTTGGGAAGACGAACGGCGAGAGCTTGCACGCCGCGCCTTTCGGGGTAAAGAGGCGCGTAGTTTCGTCGCAGCCGGCGTTTCGCGAGGGGGCGGCGCGTGGCGGCGCGGCGGCGCCGTGATAGAGAGGCCGCATGCGTCGACTCCTGCTCCTGCGCCATGGCAAGGCCGACCGGCATTCGGCCGGCGGCGACCGCCAACGTCCGCTCACCCGTCGAGGGATGGAGGATGCGCGGCGCATGGGCGAGTATCTGCGCGACGCCAACATTGTGCCGGGCCTCGCCGTCGCCTCCGATGCGCGTCGCGCCAAGCAGACCCTCGACCAGGTGCTTGACGCTTTTCCAGGCCATGTCACGCATCTGATCGAGAATACGATTTATCTTGCGACCGTCGACCATCTGGTCGAAATTTTGCGGCAGACGCCTGACAAAGTCGCGACGCTGCTCGCCGTCGGCCACAATCCGGGCTTTGCGGAGCTTGCCGCCTGGCTTGCGGGTTCGGGCGAGGCGCAAGACTTGGCGCTGATGCGCTCTAAATTCCCAACGGCGGCGCTGGCGATGCTCGACTTCGAGAGCGATCATTGGGGCGACGTCGGCAGGGGCGGGGCGCGACTTGCGCGCTTCGTCACGCCGGGCATTCTACGGGGCGAGGCGACGGAAGACCCCGACTAGCGCAGTTCGCAAACCCGCAAGGCGGCCATGCTGATCGAAGCGCTCCTGACGATGCTGGCCGTAGCTGCGCCGCAGAAGGCGCCGGCGGCGCTCGTCGCGCCCTCGTCGGCGTTCGCCGCGACGCCAAGCCCCGCCTATCAGCCTCAAGCGCGCGCCGTGGACAATTGGCGCTTCGAAAGCGCGCTGGCGCTGGAGATGGCGCCCCTCGCCGCCATCCGCCGGGCGTTCGGCGCCGAAGCGGGCGAACCGGCCCGCTGCGTCAAGCTCAACAATTACTGGTGCATCAAGAGCGCGGGCTGGAACGGCGAGATCGCCGCCGACGCCGATGGCCATGTCGCCTTCGCATCGGCGGAGGAGGGCGCCGCCGTCGCCGCGCTGCTGCTGCGCCGATACTATGTCGACTATGGGCGGCGCACCGCGCGCGCCATCGTCGAGCGCTGGGCGCCGGCGCAATGTTCGCTCGTCCTCGCGTCCGTCGCGCCTCGGCGGCCGGCAGCCGCTCCCGGGCAGCCGGCGTCGCGCGGCGGCATGGCGCGCATGCCGCCGCAGCGCGTGGTCCCCATGGGGATTGCGCCGCGCGGCATTCAGAACACGCTTCGCGCGCGCTGGCTGGCGGCGCATGGGCGCGGCGGGGTCAACCTGAAGACGGCGCGGCGACCGTTCGCAAAGCCCGTCGACCTGCTGCCGGCGCCCTCGATCATGGCCGGCGTCTACGAGCTTCCAGCGCCGCGGGAAAAGCTCGCCGAGCTGATCCGACCGGCGCCCCGGACGACAATTGCCGACCTGCCGCCGTCGCCCGCGCCGCGGCTGCCGCCGTTTGGCGTTTCGAATTGCTCCGGGGAGCTGGCGCGGATCGCCACTTACGCGGCCAGCGTGGCCCAGGGCGTCGTCGGCGGCGCCAACGAGGATCTGGCGCTGTTCACCGCCGACGGCGCGCCGACCGAAAATCTGGCCAAGGTGATGGCCAATATGGCGGCGGTGGAGATCGGGCCGGCGCGGCCGCGCGACGCGCTGATCCGGATCGCCGTCGCGCAACTGCGCCAGCTGCTGGAGGCGCCCGCGAAGCCGGGAGGCAGCACTGCGCCGACTCTCCCGGCGCCGGCGCATGCGGGGCCATGACGCCTAAGAGCGCGCCATCAGCTCCAGCGCGAGCCCGTAGACTTTCGTGCGGGCGGGTTCGGGCAGGGTCTTCAGCACTTCAAAATAGGCTTGCCCGGCGCCGCACATGCGCGCATCTTCGAGCGGCGGCGTGGGCATTTTGCCGTCGAGCAGCGCGTCGATCTCGACCTTGCTCAGGCCCCGCGCGGCGAGCGCCGTCTCCAACAGGCGAAAGTCCGCCTCCGTCGGCGCGGTCCGCTCGATCTTTTTGGCTTGGCCGCTGACGATCGCCTCGAGTCCCGCAAGCGCCATGTCCGAGACGATCTGGCGGCGGGAGGCGGCGAATCGCTGAAAGTCGAGATTGGTCGCGCCGTAGAGGAAGGCCACGCACATGCGCTTGTCCTCCCGCGCCACCGCCTGCAAGACTTCCAGCTGCTTTTCGAAGACGCGGGCGATCGGCTCAGGCTCGGCCTTCGCCGCGAGGGCGCCGCGCGAGGTTCGGATGCGGCGGACCGCCTCGGAAAGATAATAGTCGACGCTCTGCTCTTCTTTCGTCTGCGCGAGGCGGGTGGCGAAATCATTGATCGCCGCTTCGTAATCGGCCGTGAAGGTCTCGCGGAGCCGGGCGAAGTAGCGCGCATAATCCGGCGTCGAGGCGATCAGCGCCTCGATCTGTTGCCGCGCACTTCCCTTGTCGACTTGCGCATTGGCGGGCGCCGCGATCCCCGATCCTGCATCGGCCATGCGCGGCGCGGGATTGAGGGCCAGCCAGGTCAGGCCGATGCCGGCTCCGATCGCGACGAGCGCCGCAGCCGACAGCGCCAGAATTTTCTCCAGATACATCGCCGACCTTTGCGTCTCTGACGGAAAGCGCGAAGCTTAAAGCATTGCGCAGGTGGGCGGAAGCGCGGCCGCGCTACCCGCCATTCAACAGGCGATGAAGCCGCGCGGTCTCGGCGCGATGGGCGACGAGCAGGCTGATATGCCGGTTGAGATCATAGCTCCAATGGCCGCGACGGGCGCGTTCGCCGCGCATCGCGCGTTCGATTTCCTTGAGGGCGGCGCGCGCCCCGTCGGGCGATTCGCTGGCGATCGTCTCAGGCGACAGGCGATGGAAACGCGCCAGCGCGCGCGGGCGATCATAGGCGTTGAGACCCGCGGCGAGGGCGGCGTCGAGCGCCGCGCCAGCTTCTGTGGTGAAGCGGGCGGGGCGGTCGTCTTGCGGGGCTTGAACTGGTCTTTGCGTCATGGATCATCCTCCATGCCGCCAAGAATGCTTTCCCTCGAACGGATGAGGATAAGTATTTTATCCTTGAATAGGATTATTTTCCAGCTTACGGTTGCGCGTCACCCAGCTGGAGACCTCGATGTTTTTCGATCCGACGCTTATTCCGGGGCTTAGCGCCGCCGCGGCCGCCGCCGCACAGGGCGCGCCCTTCGCCGATCTCTTTTCTCCTCGCCGCTCCCGCGCCTCGGTCGCGAGGGCGCGTCAGCTCGCCGTCTATCTCCACCATGTCGCGCTCGGCGCCAGCGTTTCGGCCTGCGCCAAAGCATTCGCGCGCGACCGCGCCACTGTCCGTCACGCCTGCGCGACGATCGAAGATTTGCGCGACGATCCGTTGTTCGACGCCGGCGCCCGCCGGCTCGAAACTGCGCTGGCCGCGCAGCGCGACATGATCTGCGCCCTCCTTGCGCAAGGGAGCGCGCAATGAAGAAAAGATCTGGGACCCGGGAGGAAACCGGCCGCGCCATGCGCCGGCTGCTGCAGGCGCTCGCCGAGCCTGGGGCGCGCGGCGCGCTCAGCCCGCTCGAAGCCTCGACGCTCGTCGTGCTCGCCGCGCGTAAAGGCGTCACCGTGGCGCGCGCGCGATTTGCGGCGGCCGCCGGCGACGCCGCGCTCGCCGAAGGACTCGTGCGATGGGAGCAGGACGGCGGCGAGCGTCGGCTGGCGCTCGTCGACGCCGGCCGCGCGCATCTGCGCCGCTTGTCCGCGCCCGACGTCGATCAGGCGGAGCCCTTTCGCGCCCAGCACGCATCCTATGCGCTGCGCCAGCTCGAAAAGGCCGCGCGTCCGACGCTCGTCAATGAAGCGGAAAGCCCGCTCGCCTGGCTGGCGCGGCGAAAGGACCGCGAGGGGCGAACCTTTCTCGACGCCGCGCAGCTCGACGCCGGCGAGCGCTTCCGCCGCGACATCGAGCAAGCGCAGCTCTTGCAGCGCGTGACCGCGAATTGGGAGGCTTCGATCAACGCCGCCCGCCGCGGCGCCGACGCGGGCGCCGTTTCCGAGGTTGCGATCGACGCGCGCCGGCGTCTTGCGCGCGCCTTCGACGCGGTGGGGCCGGAACTGGCGGGTCTCTTGACCGACGTCTGCGGCTATCTCAAGGGCCTTGAGCTTGTCGAAAGCGAACGCGGCTGGCCGCCCCGCTCGGCGAAAGTCGTGCTCAAAATCGCGCTCGATCGATTGGCGCGCCATTACGGACTCGCGGTCGAAGCGCGTGGCCGCGAGAGGGCCGAATCACTGCTGCATTGGGGCGCCGAGGATTATCGGCCGAGGGTGTGAGGAACAGCCCCCTCCCTGTCCCTCCCCCGCTTCGCGGGAGAGGGGACGCTAACCGAGCGGCGCAGCGCCAGCGCGGCATTGATATGCCTGCGCAACGTCGATGAAGCGGCCGTGTCTCACTCCCTCTCCCGCGAAGCGGGGGAGGGCTGGGGAGGGGGCTATGCCGCTATCGCCTCGCGCGCTTCTTTCTTGATGCGCTCGACCATCGAGCGCAGACCGTTGGCGCGCTGCGGCGTCAAATGTTCGGCGAGGCCAAGCTCCTTGAACAGCGGCGCCGCGTCGGTTTCGACGATCTCTTGCGCCGGCCGCCCCGAGTAAAGCGCCAGCACGAGCGCGACGAGGCCGCGTACGATATGCGCGTCGCTGTCGCCGCGAAACGAGAGCGCGGTACGCCCCTCAGAGTCGCGGGTCGGCGTCGTCTCCAGCCACACCTGGCTGGCGCAGCCGCGCACTTTATTGGCGTCGGTATAGGCGTCTTTCGGCAGCGGCTCCAGCGTGCGGCCAAGCTCGATGAGATAGCGGTAGCGATCCTCCCACTCATCGAGCAATTCGAAATTGCCTATGATCTCGTCGATTTGCATTTTGTTCGCATCCTGCTGCGAAGGCGCATTCTACCTCATTTCGGCGCTGCGCCGCGCCCTTTCCTTGGCGAGGACCACGCCTTACATTCCGCGCGATGATCGCCTGGCGCGCCGCGCCGCTCTTTAGGAGTCTTATATGAGCGACTTTTCCCGCTGGCGCGCCGTCGCCGCCGCGATTTTTCTTAGCCTGGGCCTTGCAGGCTGTGGCTACAATACAATTCCGACGCTCGAAGAAAACGCCAAGGCGAAATGGTCGGACGTGCAGTCGCAATATCAGCGCCGCGCCGATCTCATTCCAAATCTCGTGGAGACCGTGAAGGGCTACGCCAAGCAGGAGAAGGACGTGCTCACCTCCGTCGTCGAGGCCCGCGCCAAGGCGACGTCCGTCAAGGTTGACGCGGGTTCGCTGACCGATCCTGAAAAGATGAAACAGTTTCAGGAGGCGCAAAATCAGCTGACCGGCGCGCTCGGCCGGCTGATCGCCGTGAGCGAAGCCTATCCGGACTTAAAATCGAACCAGAACTTCCTCGCCCTGCAGTCGCAGCTCGAAGGCACCGAGAACCGCATCAATGTCGCGCGGCGCGACTACATCGACGCGGTGCGGGAATTCAACACCTCGCTGCGCACCTTCCCGACGCTCCTCTGGGCGAAGACTTTCTTCGCCGGCACGAAGCCGATGGCCGAATTTTCCGCGGCTGGCGCTGCGCAAACGCCGCCGGAAGTGAAGTTCTAAACGATGAGCGCCGACGCGCCGACAGAAGAGCTGATCGCGCTGGAGGCGACGTGGGCGCATATGCGCCGCGAAGCCGAGGAAGCGCTGCGTCTCGACCCGTCGCTGACGCCGCTGATGCTCGGCGCGATCCTCAATCGCGCATCGCTCGAAGAGGCGGTGGTCCATCGCATCGCCGCAAGACTCGGCGCGTCAGCCGTGGACGCCGAGACGATCGCCGACGCCTTCCTGCAGGCGGTGCGCGACGACGCGGCGATCGCTACGGCCTTCCGCGCCGATCTCGCCGCCTATGTCGAGCGTGATCCGGCCTGCGGGCGGATGATCGAGCCGCTGCTCTATTTCAAGGGCTTTCACGCGATCCAGTCGGCGAGGCTGGCGCATGCGCTGTGGCGCGCGCGGCGCCACGACTTCGCTTTTTATATCCAAAGCCGCGCCTCCGACGCGCTCGCGGCGGACATTCATCCGGCCGCGCGCTTCGGCAACGGCCTGTTCCTCGATCATGGCGCCGGTTTCGTCGTCGGCGAGACGGCGGTCGTCGACGACGACGTCTCGATTCTGCATAACGTGACGCTGGGCGGCACGGGCAAGGCCGCGGGCGACCGTCATCCGAAGGTCAGGCGCGGCGTCATGATCGGCGCGGGCGCCAAAATTCTCGGCAATATCGAGATCGGCGCCTGTTCGCGGATCGCCGCGGGCTCGGTGGTGCTGCGGTCGGTTCCGCCGAATTCGATCGTCGCCGGCGTTCCGGCGAAGGTGGTCGGGACCGAATCGCGTAGGGAGCCGGCGCGCGACATGGACCAGATCCTTCGCGGCCTCGCCTATGATTCTTTCGATTACGTCATCTGACCCGCGTCTTCGCGTCCGCTAAGCGCCAGGGCGATTGAGGGTTGCGCAGGGCCACGGTTCTCCTGCTATGTGTCGCCGGGCGGCGGCGCCGTTCCCAAGGGCCGGCGCAGGGCGGCGGCGGCCGGAGCAGGGGGATCAATGCTCGAGATCGCGGTCCAGATGGACCCCTTGGAACGCATTAATTTTGCTGGAGATTCGACCTTCGCGCTGATGTTGGAGGCGAAGCGCAGGGGCCATCGCCTATGGTTCTACACGCCGGATCAACTGTCGCTTGAAGGCGACAGGCTGACGGCGCGCGCGCATCGGATCGACGTTTTCGACGATCCTTCGCGCTATTACGCGCTCGGCGAGGCGACGGACCTTGAACTCGGCGCCATGGACGTCGTGCTGCTGCGTCAGGACCCGCCATTCGATCTCGCCTATATCACCTCCACGCATTTTCTGGAGCGGCTCGCGCCGAGGACGCTCGTCGTCAACGACCCCGCGCATGTGCGCAATGCGCCAGAAAAAATCTTCGTGATGGAGTTCGCCGACCTGATGCCGCCGACGCTGATCACGCGCGACCGCGCGGCGATGGAGCGCTTTCGCGCCAAGCATGGCGAGATCGTCATGAAGCCGCTCTACGGCCATGGCGGCGCCGCGGTGTTCAAGGTCGCGCCACGCGATCCGAATTTCGGTTCGCTGTTCGACATGTTCGCGACGACCTTCCGCGAACCCTGGGTCATGCAGCGCTTCCTGCCGGAGATCGTCAAGGGCGACAAGCGTATCCTTCTCATTGACGGCGAGGCGATGGGCGCGATCAACCGCATTCCCGCGGATGACGACATCCGGTCTAATCTGGTTCGCGGCGGGGCGCCGGCGGCTTCCGAACTCAACGCGCGTGAAAGAGACATTTGCGCGAGGCTCGGGCCGGAGCTGAAACGGCGCGGATTGGTTTTCGTCGGCATCGACGTGATCGATGGCTGGCTCACCGAGATCAACGTGACCTCGCCGACGGGGCTCCGCGCGCTAAAACGCATCGGCGGGCCGGATCTCGCGCCGCCGCTCTTCGACGCCATCGAGGCGCGTCTGCGCGCCCTGCGCGCATCAGGCCGATCGCCGGAATTGACTCTATGAACGAAGTGGCGCCGCTCAGCGTTTTCGCCGGCCTGGATCCCAACGAGCAGTTTCGCGGTTTGCGGCAGGCGCTCGCGCCGGTTGTCGCGGCGATCTGCAAGAGGGAGCGCGGCCATGCGCGACGCACGGCGATCGTCGAATTGTTTCGCTCGGCTTTGGCGGAAGGACGCGAGATCGCCCGCGCCCGGCTTGAGGCGCGCGGCTCGGGACTGGCGTGCGCGAGATTGATTTCAGGGCTCGAAGACGAACTGATCGGTGCCATCTATGACTATGTCGTGCGCTACGTTTACGTCGTCGACAATCCGACATTTGCTGAGCGTCTCGCCATTATCGCGGTCGGCGGCTATGGGCGCGGGACGCTGGCGCCGGGCTCCGACATCGATCTCCTGTTTCTCGTCCCCTACAAACAGACTCCATGGGGCGAAAGCGTCATCGAGGCGATCCTCTATATTCTTTGGGATCTGCGTCAGAAGGTCGGCCATGCGACGCGCTCCGTCGCCGAGTGCATGCGTCAGGCGCGCGCCGACATGACTATTCGAACGACGCTTCTCGAAGCGCGCTTCATTCTCGGCAACGCCGAGCTGTTCAGCGAGTTCCGCGAGAGCTTCGATCGCGAGATCGCCCGTTTGGATACGCGCGAATTCGTCTCCGCCAAGCTCGCCGAACGCGACTCGCGCGTGATGCGCGCCGGCGCCTCGCGCTATCTCGTCGAGCCCAATGTGAAGGAAGGCAAAGGGGGCTTGCGCGATCTCAATACGCTGTTCTGGATCGCCAAATATGTCTATCGCGTGCGTGAGGCGAAGGAACTCGTCGCCGCCGGCCTCTTCACCGCGGCGGAGCTCAGTCTCTTCGAGCGCTGCGAGGAGTTTCTGTGGCGCGTGCGCTGTCATCTGCATTTCGCGACGGGACGCGCCGAAGAACGGCTGGCTTTCGACGTACAAACAACGATCGCCAAACGTCTCGGCTATCACGACCGTAGCGGGCTATCGCCGGTTGAGCGCTTCATGAAGCACTATTTTCTCGTCGCCAAGGAAGTCGGCGATCTCACCGCGATCGTCTGCGCGGCGCTTGAAGAAAAGCAGGCGAAGCCGCGCGCCATCTTCGAGCGCTTCCTGCAGCCGTTTCGGCGCCGGCGCAGTCGCGGCCCGCAAGGCGACTTCATCGTCGATCACGACCGCATCAGCATCGTCGACGCCGATGTGTTCAAGCGCGATCCCGTCAACATCATCCGGCTGTTCTGGATGGCCGATCATCACGGCCTGCCGCTGCATCCCGACGCTCTGCGCGCGGTGACTCTGTCGCTGCGTCTGATCGACGCCAATCTGCGCGCGAACAAGGAAGCCAATCGGCTATTTCTCGAAATCCTGCTCTCGCGCAACATGACCGAGATTACGCTGCGCCGGATGAATGAGACCGGCGTGCTTGGGCGTTTCATTCCGGATTTCGGCAAAGTCGTCGCGATGATGCAATTCAATATGTATCATCACTACACCGTCGACGAGCATCTGCTGCGCGCGGTCGGCGGACTGTCCGATCTCGAAGCCGGGCGCATGCCGGAGCATCAGCAGCTCGTTGACGAAATCCTGCCGACGATTGTCAACCGCAAGGTGCTTTATCTGGGCCTGTTCCTGCACGACATCGCCAAGGGCCGAAAGGATGATCACTCCCGCGCCGGCATGGAGGTGGCGCGCAGCCTGTGTCCGCGTCTGGGCTTCACCCCCGGCGAGACCGAGTCCGTGGCCTGGCTCGTCGAGCACCATCTCACCATGTCGAGCTTTGCGCAGAGCCGCGATCTCTCCGACCGCGTCACGATCGAGAATTTCGCCGCCATCGTTCAAACGATGGAGCGGCTGAAGATGCTGTTCGTTCTCACCGTCTGCGACATCAACGCGGTCGGGCCCGGCGTGCTCGACGCCTGGAAGGCGCAGCTGCTGCGCGTGCTCTATTGGGAAACCGAAGTTGTGCTCGGCGGCGGCCATTCGGCGGTCGACCGCAAGAGTCGCGTCGCCGCCGCGAAAGCCGAGCTGCGCGCGGCGCTTCCGGAGTGGAGCGACGAGGCGTTCGACGCCTACGCCAAGCGTCACTATCCGGCCTACTGGCTCAAGGTCGACGTCGCCCGCAAGCTGCGTCACGCGGAGCTGCTTCGCGAGATGAACGGCGCATCGGCGCCGCTGGCGACCGCAGTCGAACTCGACAGGACGCGAGGCGCCGTGGAGCTGACCGTCGTCGCGCCCGACAACCCGCGTCTGCTGGCGATCATTGCCGGCGGCTGCGCGGCGGGCGGCGCCAATATCGTCGACGCGCATATTTTCACCACCGCGGATGGTCTCGCGCTCGACACGATCTTCTTCTCGCGCGCCTTTGATTTTGACGAAGACGAAATGCGTCGCGCCGGGCGCATCGCCGGCCTCATCGCCAGGGCGCTGCGCGGTGAGGTCGTCGTGTCCGAAGAGCTGCGGGCGCGCGCCAAAGCGCATCTGCCGACCGACGCCTTCTCGGTCGCGCCCGAGGTCGTCGTCGATAACAGCCTGTCGAACGTCTACACGGTGATCGAGGTCTCGGGACTCGACCGCGAGGGCCTGCTGTTCGAGCTCACCAACGCGATTTCGCGGCTCAATCTCAATATCGCCTCGGCGCATATCGTCACCTTTGGCGAACGCGCCGTCGACGCCTTCTATGTCACGGATCTGACGGGGGCGAAGATCGCTTCCCCGCAGCGACAGGCGGCCATCAAGCGCCAGCTCCTGGACGTATTTCGCGCTCCTGGCGCGCGCGGGGCCAAAACGCCGGCCGCCGCCGCGACTTGATTTTGACGTTTCGCACGCAGATATCGAAGCCTTTACGAAGAATGATGGTGACAGCATGAGCGATCCAACGAATGCGGACAAGAAGGCTGAGTCGACGGAGAATCGGGGGGGCGCGGAACCTTCGTCCTTGTCGCAGCCGTCGGCCGAATCCGACATTGCGCAGCCGGAGCCGTTCACCGAGCTCGAAAATCTTTATGCCGAAAACGCAGGGTTAAAGGACAAGCTCCTGCGCGCGCTCGCCGAAGTCGAGAATGTGCGCCGTCGCGCCGAGCGCGAGATCGCCGACGCGAAAATTTATGGCGTGGCGAATTTCGCGCGGGAGATGCTGTCCTTCGCCGATAATCTACGCCGCGCGATCGAGAGCGTGCCCGAGGAGGCGCGCGCCGAGCCGGCGGTCGCGTCGCTGCTTGAGGGGGTCGACGTGATGGAGCGCGATTTCCTCGCGCGGCTCGCGCGCTTCGGCGTCAGGAAGATCGACGCCAAAGGCGCGCGCTTTGATCCTAATCAGCATGAAGCGCTGTTCGAAATTCCCGACGAGACGCAACCCGCAGGCACGGTGGCTCAGGTCGTTGAGCAAGGCTACATGATCGGCGAACGCGTGTTGCGCCCGGCAAAAGTCGGCGTGGCGCGCGGCGGATCAAAGCCGTCCTGACCGGTCGAGGATGCGCATGGACGAGCGAGCGACCGCGACAAAGCCTATAGAAGCCGGGGTCGTCGCAGCGGCGGTCTATCACGGCGGACGTAAGATCGCCGATATCGAGATCGATGAGGCCGGAGAGTGGACCAAGCGCGAAGGCTATGTCGTCTGGATCGGACTCCACGAGCCGTCACAAGAGCTGCTGGAGCGCGTCGGCGAACAGTTCGCGTTGCATCATCTCGCGATCGAGGACGCATTCAAGGCGCATCAGTTCCCCAAGCTCGAAGAATATGAAAGCAGCGTTTTCATCGTCGCGCGCACCGCGCAGATGGTTGACGGCCGCATCGCTTTCGGCGAGACGCATATTTTTGTTGGCGCCGGCTATGTCGTGAGCGTGCGCCATGGCGCATCGAGCTCGTATGCGCATGTGCGAGAACGCTGCGAGGCGCGCGCGGAACGCCTTACGGAGGGCGAAGACTTCATTGTCTACGCCATTCTCGATTTCATCGTGGACAACTATTTTCCGGTGCTCGACGCGATCAACGGTCAGGTCGAGGACATCGAGGATCATGTTCTCGCGACGACGATGGGCAAGCCGGAAATCGAGCAGCTCTATAGTTTGCGGCGCGACCTCTTGCATCTGCGCAACGCCGTGACGCCGCTTGCGGACGTCTGCCGTCGCTTGGAGCGCAGCGACGTCGTCGCCATCGATCGGGAGATGCGGCCGCATTTTCGGGACGTTCGCGACCATCTGCGCCGCGTCCAGGAACGCATCGACACGATGCGGGAGACGTTGGCGTTCGCCTTTGAATCGAGCCTGATGAACGCGCAGATCCAGCAGACGGACATTTCGCGCCGACTCGCCGCCTGGGCCGCGATTCTGGCGGTGCCCACCGCCATCGCCGGCATTTACGGCATGAATTTCCAGCACATGCCCGAACTCCAGTGGGAGTATGGCTATTACGTCGTCCTCGGCGTGACGGCGAGCGTCTGCGGCTATCTCTACTATCGGCTGCGTCGCGCCGGCTGGCTGTGAACGCCGCCCGCTCGGGCCGAGGCGCATCGCCAAGGCACTCACGCCGCACGTGTTTCCGGCGCAGTCGCCTGCGACCGGCTCCTTGGGCCTAGCGCCTTACGAAAGTTTCATCCCGCCGCCATTGGCCGGCAAAGCGGCAATCTCCATCTTTCATCTTGCGGCGACGTTGCGCTTCTCCTCCACGCGGCGTCGTTCAAGATGGAGATTTCGAGAATGCCTATCGCAAACAATCCTCGCGCCCGCGCCATTGAAGCGCCGCGCCGCGCGTCCCGGCTGGCGCTGATGGGCGCTGCGGCCGCGTTCGCGCTGAGCGCCGCGATCGGTCCGGCGCCGCTGACGCCGGCTTACGCCGAAGCGCCGCTTTCAGGATCTGTCACCGCCTCCGGACCCGCCTCCTTTGCCGACGTCGTCGAGCGCGTCAAGCCGGCCGTCGTCGCCATCAAGGTCAAGGCTGTCGATGATCAGCAGGGCGGCGGCATCTTCGAGATGCCGGACGTGTCGCCCGACGACCCGATGTATCGCTTTTTCAAGCGCTTCGGAGAAGGTCAGGGGGGCCGTCCGCAGAAGCACATGACGATGTCGCAGGGCTCTGGCTTCATCATCAGCGCGGACGGCTATGTCGTCACCAATAACCACGTTGTGGATCACGCCAGCGAAGTCGACGTTGCGCTCGACGACGGAAGAACGCTGCCCGCCAAGGTTGTCGGCACGGATAAGCGCACCGATCTGGCGCTGCTCAAGATCAGCGACGGCGCCAAGCTGCCCTATGTCGACTGGGGCGCTACGGCGCCGCGAGTCGGCGACTGGGTGATCGCGGTTGGAAACCCGTTCGGTCTCGGAGGCTCAGTCACCGCCGGCATCGTTTCGGCGCGCGGCCGTGACATCGGCGCCGGCCCTTACGACGACTTCCTGCAGATCGACGCGCCGGTCAATCGCGGCAATTCCGGCGGTCCGGCATTCGATTCGCGCGGCAATGTGATTGGCGTCAATACGGCGATCTATTCGCCTTCGGGCGGTTCGATCGGCATCGGCTTCGCCATTCCGGCCGAGGTGGCCAAGGACGTGGTCGCGGCGCTCAAGGAAAAAGGCTCCGTGTCGCGCGGCTGGATCGGCGTCAAGATTCAGAACATTACGCCGGAAATCGCCGACAGCATGGGGCTGAAGTCCGCGAAAGGCGCGTTGATCGCGCAGCCGCAGCGGGGCGCTCCGGCGGAAGAGGCCGGCCTGAAGTCCGGCGACGTCATCGTCGCCGTCAATGGCGACAAGATCGACACGTCGCGCGATCTCGCGCGCCGCATCGCGACCCTTGGCCCTGGCAAGACGGCGGACATCACTTTTCTGCGCTCGGGCGCCGAAAAGACGGTGAAGCTGAAACTCGGCGTGCTGCCCGACGAGCGGGAAGCGCGCGCTGACGATGAAGGCTTCTCGGAGCGGGGACCGGAACTGTCCGGCCTTGGGCTCGAGGTCGCCCCGGCGGCCGAGGTCCGCGGCGCAGGCCGTGAAGGGCTGTTCGTGACGGATATCGATCCCTCCGGCGCCGCCGCGCAAAAAGGATTGCGCAGGGGCGACGTGATTATCGAGGCCGCCGGGCAGCCGGTGAGCTCCCGTGGTGACCTCGCCTCGGCGCTCGAGGCGGCGCGCAAGGAGGGACGGCGTTCGGTGCTGCTGCGTGTGAAATCTGCGGACGGCGCCAAGTTCATCGCCGTTCCGGTGAAAGGCGGAGCCGGCTAAGGCGGCTTAAGGAACTTCTTGCGTTGAGGCCGACATCACTGCACCCGCCCGCAGCCGGTCTCCGCAACGAAGAGCGTCGGGCCGAGCCAGTCCCCTCCTGGCTCCCGAACGCGGGGCAGGCTGGCGCGCAATGCGCCGGCCTGCCGTTTTTTTGCAATCTCAGCTATAGTGAAACATGCGCATTCTGATCATTGAAGACGACAGCGAGGCGAGCGAATATCTCGTCAAGGCGTTCCGCGAACAAGGCCATGTCGCCGAACACGCCGCCGATGGGCTTGCTGGCTATGGACGCGCCAGCGACGGCGATTACGACGTGCTGATCGTCGACAGGATGCTGCCCAAGATGGACGGGCTGTCGCTGATCTCGGGTTTGCGCGAGCAGGGCGTTCAGACGCCGGCGCTTATTCTCTCCGCGCTCGGCCAGGTCGACGATCGCGTGAAGGGTCTGCGCGCTGGCGGCGACGACTATCTGCCAAAGCCCTACGCCTTTTCGGAGCTGCTGGCGCGGGTTGAGGCGCTGGCGCGCCGCCGCGTTGGGCCCAAGGGCGAAGAAACCCAATATCGCGTCGGCGATCTGGAGCTCGATCGGTTGTCGCACAAGGTGATGGTCGGCAGCCAGGAGGTGGCGCTTCAGCCGCGGGAGTTCCGGCTGCTGGAATATCTGATGAAACATGCCGGCCAGGTGGTGACCCGCACCATGCTGCTCGAAAACGTCTGGGATTACCATTTTGATCCGCAGACCAATGTCATCGACGTGCATATTTCCCGTTTACGCTCAAAGATCGACAAAGGCCGCGAGAACCCGCTTCTGCACACCATCCGCGGGGCTGGGTATATGATCCGTGACGGCGCTCGGTAAGCTTTTCCGCACGACGGCGTTCAAACTGTCGATCGCCTATCTCGTGCTGTTCTCGATTGGCGCGGGCCTGGTGCTCGCGCGCGTCGGCGCACGCGTCAAGGAAGTTCTCGACGAACAGATCGAGCAGACCGTCGACGCCGAAATACGGGCGCTGTCCGAACAATATGCGCAAGGCGGCCTGCGCCAGCTCGCCAATGCGGTGGAGCGCCGCGTGCGCGCGCCCGGCGGTTCGCTCTATCTGCTCTCGAGTCATTCCGGCGACGTCATCGTCGGCAATATCGAGCCGCCGAATTTCACGCCGTCGGGCGGCACGGAACTCGTCGAGACGACCTATGAGCGACGCGGCGAGCCGGGCGTCAAGCATCCGGCCTTGCTGCGGCTGTTCCTTCTTCCCGGCGGCTTTCGCCTGCTTATCGGCCATGACATCGAAGATCATGAAGTGCTTCGCGGCATATTGCGCCGAGCGCTCGGCGTGTCGCTATTCTGGCTCGCGCTCGTCGGCGCGCTTGGCGGTTTGTTCGTCTCGCATCGCATGCTGGAGCGCGTCGACGTGATGTCGGGCTCGGCGCGCCGCATCATGGCGGGCGATATGCACGAGCGACTCGCCATCTCGGGCGCCGGCGACGAACTTGACCGGCTGGCGGAAAACTTCAACGCCATGCTCGAGCGCATCAGCGAGCTGATGGCCGGCTTGCGCGAAGTTTCCGATAATATCGCGCATGACCTCAAGACGCCGTTGACCCGTTTGCGCAACCGCGCCGAGGCGGCGTTACGCGCCGGCGCCGAGGACAGCGAGCATCGTGCGGCGCTGGCCGCCGTGATCGAAGAATCCGACAACCTGATCCGCGTGTTCAACGCGCTACTGATGATCGCGCGAGCCGAGGCCGGCTATTCTAGCGACAACATGGCGAGCTTCGACGCTGACGCCGTCGTGCGCGACATCGCCGAGATGTACGAGCCCGTCGCCGAAGAGCAGGGCGTGCGTCTGGACGTTACGACGCAGGACGGACTGGCGGTCACCGGCAGCCGCGAATTGCTCGGGCAGGCGCTCGTGAATCTCGTCGACAACGCGCTGAAATATGGCGGGACTGGCGACGAGCCGCGCATCGCCATCGATGCGCGGCGCGTCGGCGATCGCGTGGAAATCGTCGTCGCGGATCGCGGACCTGGCATTGCGCCATCGGATCGCGAGCGCGTGGTGGGACGTTTCGTGCGGCTTGAGAATTCCCGTTCGCGCCCCGGTTCAGGTCTCGGCTTGTCGCTCGCGGCGGCGGTTGCGCGGATGCATCACGGCGCGTTGCGGATCGAAGACAATGCGCCTGGATTGCGCGTGGCGCTGTCGCTGCCTGCGATGCGTACGACCGTCGGCCCGACGGCACGGATGGAGCGCGCATAAGGCGCAATCTTCGCGGTCCCGCCCGCTTCGACGGCGCGCGTCTTCAATGGGGTCACCGTCGCCGAGGCCGCCGGCAAGCGCATCATGACGACCGTGCCTTCTCCAAGACGGGAGCGGACGCGCAGCGCGCCGTCGTGCAGCTCGATGAGGGCGCGGGCGATGGCGAGGCCGAGCCCCGATCCGCGCATGCCGTTTTCCATCAGATCGGCGCATTGCTCGAACGGCTTGCCGAGCTTGGGGATGGCGCGCGGGTCGATGCCGCGTCCCGAATCCTCGACATAGACGTCGATCGCTCCGCCGTGCGCGCGCGCGCGCACCCGCACCAGGCTTCCGAATTCGCTGAATTTGACGGCATTCGACAGAAAGATGCTGAGCGTCTTGACGATCGCCGCTTCATCTCCGACGCAGCGTAGGTTCTCGCGGGCGTCGGCGACAAGCTCGATGTTCTTTCCTTCGGCGCGCGCGCGCCAGGCTCCGACGGCTTTGCGCAGCGCCTCCGCGACGTTGATCTCCCGTTCGGCAAGGCGGACGAGGCCCGCTTCGAGACGCGACATGTCGAGAATGTCGGACAGCACTTCGTTGAGGTAATTGCCGCCCTGGCGTATGCCGCAGCAATATTCCAGATATTTTGGCGAACCGAGCGCGCCGAACGGCTCCGCCTCCATCATTTCCGAGAAGCCGATGATGGCGTTGAGCGGCGTGCGCAGCTCGTGGCTCATATTGGCGAGGAATTCCGATTTCGCCACATAGGCGGCTTCCGCCTCGGCCTTTTGGTGATGATATTGCTCGGCGAGAGTCGCGAGCTGCTGTGCCTGCATCTCCAGCGTCTGTCGCGAGCGGGTCAGATCGGCGACGCTCGCGGTGAGGCGGCGCTCCGATTCACGCAGCTTTTCCTCGTTGCGCTTGAGCGCCGTAATATCGGCGCCCACGGAAACATAGCCGCCATCCTTGGTGCGGCGCTCGTTGATCTGAAGCCAGCGCCCGTCGATGAGCTGCGCCTCATAGGTGCGGGCGTCTGGCGAAGGTCCGTCAGGCGAGGCGACCTGGGTGCGGATCAGCGGCGCGATGGCGCAGCTCATGATCTGCCGATAGTTCGCCCCGGCGGATGCGGCTTCCAGCGAAAGGCCATGCAGCGAGAGAAATTTCGAATTGCAGGTCACGAGTCGGTTTTTGGAGTCCCACAGCACGAAGGCTTCGGAAATGGCGTCGATCGCGTCGCGCAGGCGCAAATTGGCCATTTCCGTTTGTTCGGCGAGCGCGCGTTGCTCCGAAACGTCGATTGCGATTCCAATAAGATGTTTGCCAGCTTCCCGACTATCTTCGACAATCTGCGCTCGCGCGCGCAGCCAGATCCATTCGCCGGCGGCGTTCTTCAGCCGAAACTCGTGATCGACGCTATTCGTTCGTGCGCTCGCGACCATGTCGGCCATCGTCTGGAAGTCGCCATCGTCAGGATGCAGCAGCGCGCTCAATTCGGCATAGGAGAGCGAGCGGCGCTCGGCCGGCAGCCCCAACATTTCGTACATGGAGTCCGACCAGTAGATCCGGCCGCGCGCGATGTCCCATTCCCAAAGGCCGCAGCGGCCGCGCGAAAGCGCCGCCTCGAGGCGCCTGCGGATCAGCGTATTGGCGCGTTCGACTTCCTGACGACGCCAACTTTGGCGGAAATAGGCGAGGACGATGACGAGCAGCAGGAGCGTGGTGCAGGCGAACAGCAGCGCATAGCGGGACGCGATCACGCGCCACTCGCCGAGCACATTCTCCACGGGATAAATCATCGCCACCTGGCCGAATGGCGTCGGCAGCTTCCTGACGCTCACAAGCGCCGGAACGCCATCGGGCAAAGTGACGCGCAAGACGCCGGCGTTGTCGGCGAAGTCGACGAGCGCCTCTTCGGCGCCGATGGCTTGCGACAGCGTGAGATCTTTCGATGGAATCGGCGGAAAGGCGGCGGCGACGCGGCCGCGCTCGTCCGTCACCAGAACGCGTCGCCCTCGCGCGAGCGCGCCTTGCGGCACGAGCTGATCGAGCGGCGCGCCGAACGGCTTTTGCGCGTCGGTCTTGATTTTATCGCGCAGGTCCTGCGACACGGCGCGCACGAAAAGGTCGAGATCGTCGACGGCCTGCTCGACCAGTCGATCCTGCATCGCGCTGGCCAGCGACACGACAAAGGCGGCGAGAGCGACGAGGCAAACCGCGCAGGCGGCGAACGCCAAAGGGCGCAGCCAGGAGAAGTCCTTCGGCCGTTTTGCGCCGTCTTCATCGAACCGGTACGCTCCCCACACGGTATGGGCGTGAGTCTTCACGCGGGCAGCGGGAGCGCGCGCCATCGATAGCCTCCAAAATGAATATGATGCGAACGCGGCTTACGAGCGAATCACCTTCATTCGAATCTCTCGACGCGCGATTGTCCAGATCTTAACGCGACGTTAACGACTCTTTTTTGGGCGCCTCAGCCAAGCGCCTCAGCCAAGCGCCCGCGTGGCGATGTCGCGCAAGTCCGCCGAGAGATTTTCCTGCGCGACGATATGCTTGAGCCGGGCTTCAATGAGGCCGCGGCGCCGCGACTCCATCGTGCGCCAGGACCGCAGCGCCGAGAGAAGCCTTGCGGACACCTGGGGATTCTTCGGATCGACTTCGAGAACCACGGCCGTCAGCAAATCATATCCTGACCCGTCGAGCGCATGAAAGCGCGTGAGATTGCCATTCGCGAAGGCGCCGATCAAAGCGCGCACGCGGTTGGGGTTGCTCATCGAAAATTCGCGATGCGTCATCAGGCCCAATACGCGCTGTGTGGTCGCCTCTTCCGGAATCATCGCCTGCAGCGAGAACCATTTGTCGATGACGAGCGCGTCTCCGGCATATTGTGCGTAGAACCGGGCGAAGGCCTCCTCGCGCGCATGGCCGCCGAGAAGCGCCAATGTGGCGAGCGCGGCGAGCTTGTCGGTCATATTCCCGGCGGATTCGAACTGCGCCGTGGCCAGCGATCGCCCTTTTTCAGCGTCGCCCGCGGCCAGAAGATCGAGCGCCACATTGCGCAAAGCGCGGCGTCCCGCGCTCGCGGCGTCGGGCGTAAAGGCGCCGGCGCCGGAAAAGCGCGCGTGGATTGCGTCGAGCTCTGGGCCGAGCGACCTGCCGATCTCCGCGCGCAACGCCATGCGGGCGTCGAAGAGCAGATCTGGGTCGACGTCGCTCCCCTTTTCGCGCGCAAGATCGGTGTCCGACGGCAGCGACAACGCCTGTGCGGCCAGCGCCGGATCGTCCTCCGCCTTGGCGAGCAGCAGTCGCAGCGCTTCACAAAGTCCCCGGGCGTCCATTGCGCCGGTTTCGAGCCGACCGAAGATCGCCCGCAGGGCGAGGCTTTGCGACGCCTGCCAGCGATTGAACGGATCGTCGTCACAGGCGAGCAGACGTTCGAGATCCTCGCTCGTCGGCGCGGGCTCGAGGCGCACAGGCGCGGAAAAGCCGCGCAACAGCGAGACCACGGGCCGTGAGGGAATCTCGCGGAACCGGATGACGCGCTCGGCGCGGTCGAGTTCGATCAAACCACGGGCAAGTTCAGCCGGCGCGGCGTCTTCGCTCACGAGATCGAGCTTTTGCCCGTTCTCGCCAAAGAGCGCGAGCGCCAGCGGGATCACAACCGGCTTCTTGTCGCTTTGACCAGGTGTCGGAGCCGTTTCTTGACGCAGCTTCAAGGCAAACGTCCGGGTGGCGGGATCGTAGTCGCCTGACGTCGTCACCACAGGCGTTCCCGCCTGACTGTACCAAAGCGCAAAATGCGTCAGGTCGCGGCCGGACGCGGCGGCGAAACAGGAGAGGAAATCTTCGATCGTCGCGGCCGTCCCGTCGAAGCGTTCGAAGTAGAGATCCATGCCGCGGCGGAAGTCGTCTTCGCCGATCAACGTCCGCAGCATCCGGATGATTTCAGCGCCTTTCTCATAAACGGTCGCGGTGTAGAAATTGTTGATTTCTTGATAGACGTCCGGACGCACGGGATGCGCGAGCGGACCTGCGTCTTCGGGGAATTGCGCGAGGCGCAGGCCGCGCACGTCGCCGATGCGCTCCACCGCGCGCGAACGCATGTCAGCCGAAAATTCCTGGTCGCGGAAGACCGTCAGCCCTTCCTTGAGGCAAAGCTGGAACCAGTCGCGGCAGGTGATGCGATTGCCCGTCCAATTGTGGAAATATTCGTGCGCGATGACTCCTTCGATGCCGGCGTAATCGCCGTCGGTCGCGGTGTCGGGCGAGGCGAGCACATATTTGTCGTTGAAGATGTTGAGGCCCTTGTTCTCCATCGCGCCCATGTTGAAGTCGGAAACGGCGACGATGTTGAACACGTCGAGATCATATTCGCGGCCGAATTTCTCTTCGTCCCAGCGCATCGAGCGCTTCAGCGCGTCCATCGCATAGGCCGCGCGCGATTCCTTGCCATGTTCGACGTAGATGGCCAGTTCGACGACACGGCCCGACATTGTCGTGAATTCGTCGCGCACAACGCCCAAATCGCCGCCGACGAGCGCGAACAGATAAGAGGGCTTCGGGAACGGATCGCGCCAGACGGCATAGTGGCGATTGGATCCTGCGACATCGCCATGCTCGATCGGATTGCCGTTCGACAGCAGGATCGGCGCTTCGCTTTTCTCGGCTTCGATGCGCGTCGTATAGACGCTGAGCACGTCGGGCCGGTCTAGGAAATAGGTGATGCGGCGAAAACCTTCCGCCTCGCACTGCGTGCAATAGGCCGAGCCGGAGCGATAGAGCCCGGAAAGCTGCGTATTGCCGCTCGGATTAAGCTCCGTGTCGATTTCCAGCGTAAAAGGCGCGTCAGGGACTTTGGCGAGAGTAAGGCGATCTTGCGTCGCTTCATATTCGCCGAGCCCGAGCGTGCGGCCGTCGAGCTTCACGCCCAGCAGCATCAACTCGTCGCCGTCGAGCACGAGGGGCGCAGAAGAATCACCGGCAGGATTGCGACGTAGCGTCAGTCGCGCGGAGACGAGGGTCTTGGTCGGATGCAGAGCGAAGTCGAGTTCGACCGAATCGATCGCGAAGTCGGCAGGACGGTAATCGGCGAGCCGGATGGCGGCGGTCGAAGGATGACGCATTTCGCTCCTCAGGGCTGGGGTGACGGCTTCTTCGAGGATTATAGAACCTGCGCGCTCATTTGCGACGGTCGGAGCGGCCGAAAACACGGACGCGCAATCTATTTTTTCTGGAAAATCTCCGGCGAAGGGCCGAATTGCCTTGAGCCTGTCGCCGCGTCCGGGCAAAATCAGCGCCGTCGCGGCGCCGGAAGCAGGCGGTGGCCGCCGTTGCGCGCGTCACTCTGACGTGCGCCGCTTAGCCTCTGGAACGATCCCGCTGGCGTTGACAGCGGAAGCAGACGGACGGCCTGTAAAGCGAAGGTTCATGATCACTCACATGCGGCGGACGCTTGCTCCTTTCCTTGGCCTCTGCGCTCTTGGCGGCCTTCTGACCGTCAGCGCTCCAACAGCGCAAGGCGCACCCGCCGAGACTCAGAACCTGCAACCGATCCTCGTCAAAATCAGCGAAGATCAGATGCGCGTCGCCGGCGTTGAGACTCAGCCCGTTGAGCGGGAGTCGGGCATGGGCGAACTCGTCGTGCCGGGCGTCGTCGCCGTGCCGCCGCAGCAGCTCCTCATCGTGGCCGCCCCCGCCGCCGGTCTCGTCGAGACTCTGCTCGTCGCAATCGACGAGGATGTCAAACAAGGCGCGCCGATCGCGACGCTGAAGTCGTCGGAGCTCATCGAGGCCCAGCGCGCCTTCCTGCACGCTGTCTCGGAGGCGAATCTCGCCGCCGAGAAGTTGCGGCGCGACGAGCAGCTGTTCAAGGAGCACATCATCGCCGAGCGGCGATTGATCGTCACGCGCGCCGAGGCGACTCAGGCGCGTTCGGCGCTGGATGAGCGCGGGCAAATTCTGTCGCTGGCCGGCATGACGGATAAGGAGATCGAGACGCTGAAGCGCGAGCGCAAGCTCGCAAGCTCGCTTGTCGTGCGCGCGCCGGTCGCCGGGACCGTGCTGCAGCGACACGGAACGACCGGAGAGCGCGTGCAGGCGTCGGCGCCGCTCATCACCATTGCGCGGCTCGACCCCATTTGGGTTAATCTGCAAGTGCCCCTTGGCCGCGCCGCTGCGCTCGACAATGTCGCCCGCGTGCATTTGCCCTTGGCGGGCATTGACGGCAGACTTATTCGCATCGGCCGCACCGTGGACGCGGCGACGCAATCGGTCACGGCCGTCGCCGAGTTTCGGACTGGATCGAATCCGCTGCGCCCTGGCCAAGCGGTCCAGGCGATCCTGCGCCTGAATGGGGGCGGCGATACGCAGTGGCGGGTTTCCGCGGACGCTCTGGTGAATTTCAAAAATCACAATTGGGTGTTCGTGCGCTCGCCGGAAGGCTTTGTCGCGACCCCGGTGACGCTACTTTCCGAGACGCCGCAGTCCGCGTCCGTCCAGGGCGCGCTCAAGGCAGGCGAGCGCGTCGCGACCCGCGGCCTGCTGACCTTGCTGGCGGAGCTCGCAGAGGCCGAAAGGTGATGATACGCAATGCTTGAAAGACTGATCCGTGTCGCGCTTCAGCAGCGGCTGCTCGTCTTTCTCGGCGCGCTCGGCCTCGCCGCGTGGGGGGCTGTCAGCTATTTCAAGCTGCCGATCGACGCATTTCCGGACGTCGCGCCTGTGCAGGTGCTGGTCGCGATGCGCGCGCCGGGCCTTACGCCAGAGGAGTTGGAGGCGCGCGTCACCGTGCCGATCGAGATCGCGGCGAAAGGCATTCCCAGTCTTGTTCGCATGCGCTCGACGACGCGTTATTCGGTGACGCTGATCACCTTCGAATTTTCGGAAGGGACCGACATCTACTGGGCGCGCGCGCAGGTCAACGAGCGTCTGGCGCAAGCGCAAAGTCAGTTGCCGGACGGCGTTTCCGGAGGTCTCGCGCCGATCGTCACGCCGCTTGGCGAGATGGTGATGTTCACCATCGTCGGCGGCGATCTCACGCCGACGGAGCAACGCACGCTGCTCGATTGGACGATACGCCCCGCCATCCGCGGCCTGCCTGGCGTCGCCGACCTCAACGTGCTCGGCGGTTTCGTGCGCACGTTTGAAGTCGCGCCTTCGCCTGCCGCGATGGCGTCTCGCGGCGTCACCGTGGAGATGCTCCAGTCGGCGCTCTCCAACAACAATAAGAATGACGGCGCGGGGCGCGTGCGCGATGGCGAGGAAGCGCTGCTCGTGCGCGCCGAGGGCCGTCTGCGATCGCTTGATGAGATCCGATCCGTCGTCATCGCCGCGCGGGACACCGGCATCGTGCGCGTCGGCGACGTCGCCGAAGTGCGCAACGGCGCGTTGCCGCGCAACGGCGTCGTCGTGCGCAACGGCGAAGGCGAGGCGGTGTGGGGACTTGTTCTCGGCCTGCGCGGCGCGGACGCGCGCATGGTGGTCAATGGCGTGAAGGAGCGCCTGGCCGAGATCGAGCCGACGCTGCCGAAAGGCGCCAAGATCGAAATCTTCTACGATCGCAGCGAATTGATCGGCAAAGCGGTCTGGACCGTACAGAAAGTGCTGATCGAGGCGATCGTCCTCGTCGTCATCTTGCTCGTCCTGTTTCTTGGCGATCTTCGCGCCGCGATCGTCGTTTCGGTCATTTTGCCGCTCGCCGCGCTCTCGACATTCGGCATCATGCGCTGGTGGGGCCTCTCGGCGAACATCATGTCGCTCGGCGGCCTCGCGATCGCCATCGGACTCTTGGTCGATTGCGCCGTCGTCGTCGTCGAGAACGTCGAACACCGTATGGCGCATGCGCATGACGTCAGTCTCTCCGACCGCATTTTCATGACGCTCGAAGCGACTCGTGAGGTCGCCGTCCCGCTCACATCCGGCGTCATCATCATCGTCACGGTGTTCCTGCCGCTGCTGTCGCTCGAAGGGCTTGAAGGTCGTCTGTTCGCGCCGGTGGCGCTGACCATCGCCTTTGCGCTCGGGTCGGCGCTCCTGCTGTCCCTCACCGTCGTGCCGGCGCTCAGCGCGACGTTGCTGAAGCCGGGCCATTCCGACGAACCCTGGCTGGTGCGCAAGATCGCCGCAGTCTACGAGCCTTTGCTCAAGCGCTCGCTCGACAAGCCCTTAATTGTCGGCGCCGCCGCTATCATCGGCCTCGTCGTCGCCTTCACCGCCTATTCTCGCATCGGCCAGACCTTCATGCCGGTGATGAACGAGGGCACGCCCGTCATCACCATCCGCAAACATCCGACGATCAGCGTCAATATGGCTGCGGAGACCGACATGCGCATTCAGCGGGCGATCATGGAGCGCGTGCCGGAAGTCAAGGGAATGATGGCCCGGGCCGGCGCCGACGAGCTCGGCATCGATCCCGTCGGCCTTAACGAGACCGATAATTTCCTCAAGCTGGCGCCGCAAAGCGAATGGCGCGGCAAGGACATGGATTGGCTGATGGGCGAGCTTCGCGCCGTGCTCGATAGCATGCCCGGCATTTCCTACGCCTTTTCGCAGCCCATCGACATGCGCGTGCAGGAAATGATCATCGGCGCCCGCGGCGACGTCGTCGTCAAGATTTTCGGCGACGACATCGATGAACTCAATCGCCTCACGCGCGAGGTCGCGGCCACATTGCGCAAGATCAGAGGCGCGCGCGACGTATTCGGCCTGCAGAACGACGGCATGCGCTATCTCACGGCGCGCGTCGACCGGCTGGCTGCCGGGCGCTTTGGCCTCAACGCCGGCGAGATTCAGGACGCGCTGCGCGTGTGGGTCGACGGTCAGCCGGTGGGCATCGTCCTCGAAGGGCCGATCCGCACGCCGCTCGTGATCCGCGGCTCTGAAGTCTCGCGCCGCTCGTCCGTCGACTTCGCGCGGCTGCCGATGGTTTCATCCGAAGGCAAAGTCGTCGAACTGTCGCAACTCGCCGACGTGCGCGTGGAGAACGGACCGATCCAGATCATTCGCGAGGATGGCCGTCGCTTCGCCACTGTCCTCGCCAATGTGACGGGACGCGATCTTGTCGGATTCGTCGACGAGGCCAAGAAGGCCGTCGCCAAGAACGTAAAGACGCCGGCGGGATATCGCTATCAATGGGGCGGCCAATTCGAGAACCAGCAGCGCGCGTCGGCGCGGCTTGCGATCGTCGTGCCGATCGCGATGGCGCTGATTTTCCTGTTGCTGTATCTGACCTTCAACTCGGTGCTGCAGGCGACGCTGGTGTTCTGCAATGTGCCCTTCGCGGCGATCGGCGGCATTTTGGGCCTGTGGCTTTCGGGAGAATTCATGTCCGTGCCCTCGTCGGTCGGCTTCATTGCGCTTGTTGGCATCGCCGTGCTCAACGGCGTGGTGCTCATCTCCTACATCAACAAGCTTGTGGCCGAAGGCACGCGCAGCACGCGTGAAGCGGTTCTGGAAGGCGCGCGGCGGCGGATGCGGCCCGTCTTGCTCACCGCCACCATCGCCGCCTTCGGCTTGATCCCGTTCCTGTTCGCGCACGGGCCCGGCGCCGAGATCCAGCGCCCGCTCGCCATCGTCGTCATCGGCGGGTTGATCTCGGCCACGGTGCTGACCTTGATTCTGCTCCCAATTCTCTACGACCGCACCGCCAATCTCGGCTTGGTCATTCGTCAGAAGTTCCGCTCACGAGCGATACGGCGGCCCGCGCCAATGCGTGCGCGCGAGGACGCTCGCGCATGAGGATGGGCGCGGTCTACACGGCAGTTTTGTTGTTTGCGTTCGCTTTGCCTTTTAGGACGGAAGTCTTTGCAGAGGAGCAGGGCGAGCCGGCGGAGATGCAGATCGATGCGTCTGTCAAACCTGCGCCCAAGAAACCGCCAAGGACATCGCCCAAGAAAGCCCGTGTTCCGGCGCCGACCAGGCGAAGCGGCGGCCTGTTGGCCAAACATCTTGAAATGGCGGTCCTGATCGACGCGCAGAGCCGTTCGCTCGAAGCGCAGTTTCGCGCCATATCGGCGCGCTACGCGACGGCCAATTCGATCACCCCCGGTTCGCCTTATTTTGCCGGCTATCAGCGTAACGCGGCAGCGGGCAATTTACGCAACTACAATGAAACCGAAATTGAGGCCGGCATGCCCTTGTGGTTGCCGGGACAGCGGGACGCCTTCGCGGGCACGGTGAGCACCGGTCTCGTCGAGGTGGAGGAGCGGCTGGCGCTCCGTCGACTGGAAGTCGCCGGGATCCTGCGCGACGCGTGGTGGAGCGCGCAACGCGCGTCGCGCGATGTGTCGGTGGCGCGCAATCGCGTCGCCACCGCGCGCGACATCGGCGCCGACATGACTCGCCGCGTCGAGCTTGGCGACGCCGCTCAGGCCGATGCGTTGCTTGCGAAGAATGAAACGCTCGCCGCCGAAACGGAGCTGGCGCAGTCCGAGGGCGCGGTAAAAGTCGCGCGGATCACCTACATGTCCTTGACCGGCGGCGCGCCGCCTGATGGCGCGCTGGAGTCAGTGCGGCCGCCCATCGACATTGAGGATCACCCAGCGCTGCGCACGCCCCTCGCGGCGCTTGCGCGCGCGCGCGCCCAGGTGGAGCTTGTCGATGCGACGCCGATCGACAGTCCCGAGATCGGCATCTTCGGCCGGCAGGAACATAATGATCAATATTCGACCGACCGTTCGCTCGATCCTTCCGAACGTGTCACCAACCAACGCACGGATGCGACCACCGTAGGCGTCCGCATACGCATTCCGCTGCCCACCGCCGGACGAAATGAGCCGAGACGCGCCGAGGCGCTCGCCGAGATGGATCGCGCCACGGCCGAATATGAGCGCGCGAAGCGAGTTGTTCTTGCGGAAATAAAGGCGGCGCGCGAAGCGCTGGCGGCGGCGCAACGCGCCGCGAAACTGGCCAGCAGCCGTCTTGGCGTCGCCAATGACCAATTCGAACTGTCGCGCAAAGCCTTCAAGCTTGGCGAGATCAGCGCCTTCGATCTTTACCGCGTGCGCCAGATTCAACTCGATGCGCAGCGCATGGACGCGAACGCCGAGATCAATGTCGGCGTCGCGATCTCACGGCTCAATCAAGCGCAAGGCTACGCCCCCTAGCGATTTATGGACATTGGCGCACGAAGTCCGCGATGCGCGAAATCGTCGGCTGATCGAGCAGCAGCGGCGCATGGCCCTGGCCTTCGACCAAGACCCGCTCAAGGCGCGGCGCGCGCCGGGCCATCTCATCAAAGACTTCGGGGGAGAGAATGTCGGAGTTCGCGCCGCGAATGGCGAGAATCGGAACATCCGACAGCGCGGCGAAGTCGTCCCAATATTCGGCGGGCGCGACATCTGGCTCAACGCCATCGAGCGTATGCGACAGGTCGGGATCATAGCGCAGCTGAACCTTGCCGTCCTTTTCGACGAAGGTCAGGCGCGCATAGTCTTCCCACTCCTGCGGCGAGACGCCGGAAAAATCGACGCCGGCGGTCATCCGCATCAAGGCGATCGCTTCGCGCATAGACGGGATGGGCGGCAGTCTACCAACGTAGCGCTTAATGCGGAGCAGGCCGGCATGTTCGATCTTCGGTCCGATGTCGTTGAGCACCGCGCCGCGCACGATGCCGGGCCGGCGCGCCGCGATGCGCATTGTGTGAAGGCCGCCGCGTGACGTGCCGATGAACACCGCTTGCGCGACGCCCGCGTCGGCAAGTTGAGCCGCGATGTCCGCCTGCTCGACGTTGAAGTCGTAGCGTCGCCAGTCCTGATCCCAGTCGGATCGGCCGCGTCCACGATAGTCGAGGGCAAGAATCCTCCGGCCGTGGGCTTGCAAAACCCTGGCGATGCGGTCGAAATCATCGGCCGAGCGCGCAAGCCCCGGCAGGCAAACAACCGGGAGCGGACTCCCGCGGCCGCCCGGCGGCGCGGGATAGTCGAGATAATGCAAGCGGAGCCCGTCGGTCGCGTAAACGTAGCGGCTAAACGGTTCTTGCGCAGACGCCATGGAACGACCATTCCCGCATATTAAAACCTGCCCGGTTGACAGCGACATTGAAGCTCTAAATCGAGATTCGCAACCGCGCCGCTGGCGCTTTGCGTTCCTTGACTTCAAAGCCGGTTGCGGCGAGTTTGCCCGCGCCCGCGAGGCGTCCCTCGCCTAAAGGAAAACGCCGCCTCAATGCGCTCCTATCTCGACTTCGAAAAGCCCGTCGCAGAACTCGAAACCAAGGTCGACGAACTGCGCGCGCTGGCCGGAAACGGAGAGGCCGTGTCGATCGGCGAGGAGCTCAGCAAGCTCCAGGCCAAAGCCGCGAAAGCGCTCGCGGATCTCTACGCCGGCCTGACGCCCTGGCAGAAGATCCAGGTGGCGCGGCACCCGCAGCGGCCACATTTTTCTGACTATGTGCGGCAGCTTGTCGACGAGTTTACGCCGCTCGCCGGCGACAGGCTGTTCGGCGAGGACTTTGCGATCGTCGGCGGTTTCGGGCGGTTCCGCGGCGAGCCGATCTGCGTCATCGGCCAGGAGAAGGGCTCGGATACGTCGAGCCGTCTTCATCACAATTTCGGCATGGCGCGGCCGGAAGGCTATCGCAAGGCGGTCCGCCTGATGGAGCTCGCCGACCGTTTCGGTTTGCCGGTGGTCTCGCTTGTCGATACGGCTGGCGCTTTTCCGGGCATCGACGCCGAAGAGCGCGGGCAGGCCGAAGCGATCGCCCGCTCCACCGACGCATCGCTCATGCTCGGCGTGCCCAATGTCGCGGTGGTGGTGGGCGAGGGCGGGTCGGGCGGGGCGATCGCGATCGCCGCCGCCAACAAAGTGCTGATGCTTGAGCACTCGGTCTACACCGTCGCGTCGCCCGAAGCCTCGGCCTCGATCCTGTGGCGCGACTCCGCCAAGGCGCAAGAGGCGGCGACGAGCATGAAAATCACAGCGCAGGATCTCTTAAAGTTCGGCATCATCGACCTGATTGTGACGGAGCCGCCGGGCGGCGCCCATCGCGATCCCCAGGCGGCGATTGGCGCGGTCGGAGAGGCGCTCGCCAAGGAACTTGCCGGCCTGGCGAATTTGTCGCGCGAACAGCTGAGACAATTCCGCGCCGACAAGTTTTTGGCCATGGGCCGGAAACTTGAAGAGAAGCGTTAACGTAAATTCCAGAAGATTGGCCCTAAAAGCGCGTAGGCGCGCGATTCTCCGCTGATTTGGACAACTTCTCGTCCCATTATTTGTTTTTCCTGATCAGGCGCGGCGGCTCGCTTCCGAGACCTTCGCGAGGCGACTGCGCCGCCAGAGGGGACATTATGAAGACTCGAGGCATTGCGCCGGCGCTGGGGCTTGCCGTCCTGGCCGCCTTTGCGCTCTCGGGCTGCGAGCAGAGCGGTCTCGCGCATCGCTCGCTAGCGCCGATCCCCTCCGAGACTGTCGCGCTGATGGAGCAGGCCGGCACGACCAAGGAAGCGCCGATGTTGATCCGCGCCTATAAAAAGGAAGCGGAGCTCGAAATCTGGAAGATGCGGTCCGATGGTCATTACGTCCATCTGAAGACGTTTCCGATGTGCCGCTGGTCGGGTCAGCTCGGACCCAAGCGCCGCCAGGGCGACCGCCAAGTGCCGGAAGGCTTTTACGCCATCGGTCCGGCGCAGATGAATCCAAACTCAAGCTATTATCTGTCGTTCAACGTCGGCTATCCGAACGCGCTCGATCGCGCCCTTGGCCACACCGGCGGCGACATCATGGTGCATGGCGCCTGCTCGTCGGCCGGCTGCTTCTCCATGACGGACAAGCAGATCGCCGAGATCTACGCGATCGCCCGCTCGTCGCTCGCCGGCGGCCAACGCGCGATCCAGATGCAATCCTTCCCCTTCAAGATGACGGCGGAAAATCTCGCCAAGCATCGTCTCGATCCCAACCTCGACTTCTGGAAGCAGCTCAAGGAAGGCTCCGATCATTTCGAGGTGACCTTGCAGGAGCCGCAGGTCGCCTTCTGCAACCGGCGTTACGTATTCAACGCGGCCGGCGCGGCCAATCTCGATCCGGACGCCGCCTGTCCGCCGCTCAAACAGGACCCGGAGATCGCCCAGGCGGTGGCCCAGAAGAGCGCGCAGGACGAAGCCAAAATTGCCCAACTCGCGCAGAGTGGCGTGAAGCCGGTGCGGATCGTTTATCAGGACGGCGGCCAGCACCCGACCTTCGCGTCGCGGGTTCCAGAGGTCAGCCGTCCGGAGACGATCGTTCCGCCGACCGAAATCACTCTCGACGAGAAGCCGAACCGGGGCGCTGGGTCGGCTGCCGCAAATCTCGCCGCCAAATCGCCGGTCGTGACCCTGGCCGGGGCGAAAGCCGCTGGCGAAAGCCGGCAGACCCGCGTCGTCGCAATGGCGGCGATGCGCGGCGATCACCGCGACCTCTCCGCGCTCGCAGCCTCGGATCCAAGCCCCACCAACAGCGTCAAAAAATTGGTGCGTTCGAACAGGGATGCGGGAGATATTCCGACGCCGCCCGCCTCTATTGGCGTCCGGAGATCCGCCGCTGTTCATTCGTCCAAATCTTTTTAAGACCTCGGATCCTTCGAGCAAACTCAAAGCCGCGCCTAGGCGCGGCTTTCTTTTCTGTCCAAGGCGCGATGGGCGGCAACCCGCTGAAGCTTTGCCGTGTAGCGAAAAATATCTTGACTCTTGTGCGGCGCAGCAATACAACAGTGCGACGCAGCGAGAGTTCTCTTGCTTCGTAGCCCTCCTTGGGCGTTTCCTCCCTTGACTTGGGCCGCTGGTTCGTCCGGCGGCCCCTTTTTTATGCCAACAGGTGGAAAAACGAGCCGGAGACGCCGTTTTTCGCCAGTCCGGCTGGGCGTTCGTCGTCGCTATAGGCGTCGCGCGCCAGCGCGAAGGGCGCGCCTTCTTCGCGAAGAACAGTCGCGTAGTGAAATTCATGCCCGCGCAGTCGAAATCCGACAGCGCCCAGCGGATGATCGACCGCCAATCTCGCCTGGCGATAGCCGAGATGCAACTTGCGCTGGGCGAAGCTCGTTTCCAGTTCCAGTAGTCCGGCCATTTCATGAGCCGCGCCCGCCGCGTCGATCAGCGCGCGGCCAAGAACCATGTAGCCGCCGCATTCGCCGTGGAGCCATCCTCTCCGAGCGAAGCGCCGCAAACCCTTTATGAAGCCCTGCGCCGACGACAGCCGACCGGCGTGCAGCTCCGGATAGCCGCCCGGCAGCCAGCAGAGATCGCAATCGTCGGGCGGCGCCTCGTCGGCGAGCGGCGAGAAGAAGCAAAGCTCCGCGCCGGCGTCGCGCCAGCTCTGCGCGAGATGCGGATAAAAGAAGGAGAAAGCGTCGTCGCGCGCCACCGCGATCCGCTGGGCGGGGGGCGGGAGCGCCCCCTCCCTGTCCCTCCCCCGCTTTCGCAAACCGGGTGTTCCCGGTTTGCGCATCGACTCCGAAGTCGGCAACAGCCGACTTCGAACGGGAGAGGGGACGTTCACGCCGCTTTCGCGTAACGCTGATGAAACGCGCGGCCCTTCTCCCTCTCCCGCGAAGCGGGGGAGGGCTGGGGAGGGGGCGCTACGCGCCGCCTCGATTATCGCATCTACATCCACTTGCGCCTCGACAAAATCCGCGAGCGCCTCAAGTCTCGCGTCGAGGCCCGGCGTCTCGCCGGCCTGAACCAGGCCGAGATGGCGTTCGGGGAGAGTAACCGCCTCATTGCGGGGCAGCGCGCCGAACACCGGGATGCCCAACGCCTCGATCGCTTCGCTGGCGAGCCTGCGATGACGCTCGGAGCCGACGCGGTTCAACACGACGCCGGCGATCGTCACGCGCGCGTCGTGTCCTGCGATCCCGCGGACAATCGCCGCCGCCGTTTGCCCTTGGCCGGAGACGTCATGAACGAGCACGACCGGCCAGCCGAGCAGGGCGGCGATGTCGGCGCTGGCGCCGACGCCCGCCGCGCCGCCGGGCGCGCCGTCGAAGAGCCCCATGGCGCCTTCAGCGATCATGATGTCCGCGCCTTCGCTCGCCCGCGCGGCGAGCCGCGCGATCAAATTTGCATCCATCGCCCATGAATCGAGATTGACGCCGGGTCGGCCGGTCGCCGCCGCGTGAAAGGCGGGGTCGATATAGTCCGGCCCGCATTTGACCGGGGCGACGCGCAAGCCGCGCCGCGTCAGCGCGCGCATCAGGCCGAGCGTCAGGGTCGTCTTGCCGGATGAGGAGCGCGCCGCGCCGATCAGCAGTCCGGGCGCGTTCACCTTTCGCCTCTCGGCCGAAAGCGCCGATCATAGTCCGCGTCGTAAAGCGCGCTTTCCCGGAAATCTTCGCTCGCCAGCGCCGGTCCGACGAGAATAAGCGCGGTGCGCTCCATCGGCGTCTCGGCCGCGAGCGCCTCGATGTCGGCGAGCGTTCCGCGCGCAATGCGCTCATCGGGCCAAGACGCGCGATAGACGAGCGCCACGGGACAGCCGCCGCCATAATAGGGCGTCAGCTCCTCCACGACCCGCGCCAGAACATGGATCGAGAGATGGATCGCGAGCGTCGCGCCCGACTGCGCGAATGTCGCGAGCCTTTCGCTCTCAGGCATCGACGAGGCGCGCCCCGACGTGCGCGTCAGCACCAGCGATTGCGCGACTTCGGGCAGGGTGAGTTCGCGCTTTAAGGCGGCGCTCGCCGCTGCGAAGGCGGGCACGCCCGGCGTCATCGTGCAAGGAATGCCGAGCGCATCGAGGCGGCGCATCTGCTCGCCCACCGCGCTCCAGATCGAGAGATCGCCCGAATGCAGCCGCGCGACGTCGAGGCCGGCGTCATGCGCCTGCCGCATCTCGGCGACGATGGCGTCGAGCGACAGCGGCGCGGTATCGACGATGCGCGCGCCCGGCGGACAATGCGCCAGCACGCCGGCAGGAACCAGCGAGCCGGCGTATAGGCATACCGGACATCGCGCGATGAGATCGCGCCCGCGCAAGGTGAGCAGATCGGCGGCGCCGGGACCCGCGCCGATAAAATGCACCGTCATGAGTCGCCCTCTTCGACGCGTCTTGCCAGAGCGCAGGCGGCGACCGGTGTCGTCAGGCGCGGCGCGACGAGGCGGCTGTTTGGTCCGGCGCCGACGAGCGCCGCGGCTTCGGCGACGCTGCCCACGCCAAACATCGCCTGCACGCGCGGCGAATGCGTCGCCGCCGTCGCCTTGCGGGCGCGCAGCGCGGCGAGCGGCAGAAAGACGAGTTTAAGCCCAAGTTCGCGCGCCGCCTCGTGCAGCCCGGCTTCCTGCGCCTTGCTTTCGAGCGCGCAGAGCCTCGCCTCACTGAGATCGACCTTATGCGTCTGCGCGACGCGGCGCACGAGTTCGACGATATCATTCGCGGCGACGCCGCGCCTTGCGCCGAGCCCGAAGGCGTAAAGCGGAGCGTCAGTCATAGGCGCGCGCCCACCCTCTCCCATCGGGAGAGGGTCGGACCGAAGGTCCGGGGTGAGGGGTATCCATCGACCGAAATTGGCTGCGCCGTTGGACCGAATGATATTCGCAAAATGAACAAGGATGGAAACCCCTCTCCCGGCCCCGCTGCGCGGGGCCACCCTCTCCCATAGGGAGAGGGTGTGTGCGCTGTCGCAACATTCATCTCTTCACCGATCGCCATTGCGTGACCCCCATCGCCGGATCGAGCGCATGGAAGCGGCCGATCGGGCGCGCATGCGCTATCTGCAGATGTATGAGCTCGCCGCCATTGTCGCGATAGGCGTCGGCGAGCAGCGACTGAGTCTCAATCGTTACGGCGTTGACGACGATGCGTCCGAAACGGGGGAGGGCGTCCCATGCGGCGGCGAGTGTCGCCGCATCGGCGCCGCCGCCGATGAAGATCGCCTGCGGCGCGTCGAATTCGGCGAGCGCTTGCGGCGCTTCGCCCGCGACGACGCGCAGATCCGGGACGCCAAGCGACAGCGCGTTGCGCGCGATGCGCGCCGCGCGCGCGGCGTCGCGCTCAATAGCGATGGCGCGGTTTGCGGGATCGCTCAGCATCCATTCGATGGCGATCGAGCCGGCGCCGGCGCCGACGTCCCACAGCAATTCGCCCTTGCGCGGCGCCAGCGCGGAGAGCGTCACCGCGCGGATGTCGCGCTTGGTGAGCTGACCATCATGCTCGAACCATTCGTCGGGCAGGCCCGGCGCAAGCGGAATGACCACTGCGTCTCCGCCGGCGTCAACTTCGACAGCGACCGTGTTGAGCGGCGCAATGTCATTGAGCGCGAATGCGTCGGCCCGCGCGTCGCGCACCCGCTCCTTAGCGCCGCCGAGCCGCTCGAGCACATGGAGGCGCGATCCGCCCATGCCGCGCAGGGCGAGATGGCGCGCAAGGCGCGCAGGCGTCGACTCGTCCCAGGAGAGCGCGATAATCCGCGCACGCGGCTGCAAATGCGGCGTGACGCGTTCAAAGGCGCGGCCGTGCAGTGAAAGCAGCGCGCAATCCTGCTGGCTCCATTTGAGCCGCGCGGCGGCAAGCGAAAACGCCGAGGGCGCCGGAACGCAGAAAATCTCGTCACGCGCGACGTGGCGCGCGATGAGATCGCCGACGCCGTAGAAGAAGGGATCGCCCGAGGCCAGAACGACCGTGGGCTTGCCGCGCTGGGCGAGGATGCATGGCAATGCGTCGGAGAGCGGCGAGGGCCACTGCAGGCGCTCCGCCGGCGCGTCGATCATCGCGAGATGTCGCGCGCCGCCGACGATCAGCGAAGCTTGTGCGACGAGCGCACGCGCCGCAGGAGTCAGCGCGTCGGCGCCGTCTTCGCCGAGGCCGACCAGCGACAGCCATGGCGCGTTCATGTCGCCTTCCGCGACGTATAGACCCAATCGCGCGCGCGATCGCGCGCAATGCGGCGCGTGCCGCTGGCGCCGATGATGACGAGCGTCGACATGTCGACCTTGTCGCCCTCGGCTTCGTCGAGCCGCGTCAGAATGATTTCTTCGTTCTCGCGGCCGATGGATTTGGCGAGGCCGACGAATGTCTCGCCGGGAAGATGCCGGCGCAGCAGCGCAAAGGCGTCATCGATGCGCGTCGGCCGCGCGCGCGACGCCGGATTGTAAAGCGCGATCACGAAGTCGCCTTGGGCCGCATGTTCCAGCCGCTTGGCGATGACGTCCCACGGCTTGAGATTGTCGGAGAGCGAGATCGCGCAAAAGTCATGGCCGAGCGGCGCGCCGAGCCGCGCCGCCGCCGCCTGCATCGCCGAGACGCCGGGCAGCACGCGAATGTCGAGATCCCGCCACGCGCGCGGACCACAATCGACCGCTTCGAAAACCGCCGCCGCCATGGCGAAGACGCCGGGATCGCCGCCGGAGACGACGGCCACGCGGCGGCCCTGCGCGGCGCGCGCCAGCGCCTCCTGGGCGCGGTCGATCTCGACGCGGTTGTCACTTGCAAGCCGCGTCTGACCTGCTCGCTCGGGAACGCGCGCGACATATGGCGTATAACCGATAATGTCCTGCGCCGCGTCGAGCGCTTCTTGCGCCTCGTGAGTCAGCCACCGCGCGTCGGCCGGACCGAGGCCGACAATGAAAAGAGCGCCGCTCAAGGGCGCCGGCCTCGTCCCGGCACAAGCGCCATCGAGAAATAGGGCGCCTCGTCGTCGCGCTTGTCGGCGAAGCGCATGATCTTTTCGCCGGGCATTGCGCCGCGTTCGACATAGATCGCGCGATCGATGACGCCGGCGCGCGTCATCGCGCGGCGCAGCTTGGCGAAATTGCCGCCAAGCTTCATCACCACCGCGGCGTCGGTTTCGGCGAGGCGTGACGCAAGCCTGTCTTCGTCGAGCGTCGCCGGCAGAACGGTGAGAATGTCGTCGCCCCAGGCCATCGGCTGGCGCGCCGCGGCGAAACAGCCCGACATGCCGGAGACGCCGGCGCAAATCTCGACGCGAAAGCGCGCGTCAAGCCGCGCGAACATATGCATGAAGGAGCCATAGAGCAGCGGATCGCCTTCGCAGAGCAGCGTCACGTCGCGGCCGGCTTCGAGCACGGCGCGAATGCGCATCACGCAATCTTCATAGAAGCGCTGAAGCGACGAGACATATGCCGGCTGATCGAAAGGAATCTCCGTCGTCACCGGATAAAGCAGCGCAATCTCTTCGCAGCCTGGCGTGAGATAGGGCGCGGCGATCGCGCGCGCGTGGCTTGCGCGTCCGCGCTTGGCGAAGAAAGCGACGACTTTCGCCGCGCCGATGAGGCGCGCGGCCTTCACCGTCACAAGCTCCGGATCGCCAGGACCGAGGCCAACGCCGATCAGCGCGCCGAGCGCCGCGACGGCTTCATGCGAGGTCGAGGCGAGCGCGTTCATTCCTGCTCGCTCGCCAAGGCATTGATGGCGGCGGCGGCCATGGCGCTGCCGCCCTTGCGGCCTTTCACGATCACGAAGGGAACGCGGCCGTATTCGCACAGCGCGTCCTTCGATTCCGCCGCGCCGACGAAGCCGACCGGCATGCCGATGATGGCGACCGGAGGCGCCGCGCCTTCGTCGATCATCTCGAGGAGACGGAACAGCGCGGTGGGCGCATTGCCGATCGCGACTAGTGCGCCATCCAGCCGGTTGCGCCACAGCTCCAGCGCCGCGGCGCTGCGCGTGGTTTTGATCTCGGCGGCGAGCGCCGGCACGCTCGGCTCGAGCAGCGTGCAGACCACCGGGTTCTCCGCCGGCAGACGCGAACGGGTGACGCCGTGTGCGACCATGTTGGAGTCGCAGAGAATCGGCGCGCCCTTCTGCAGCGCGTCGCGCGCCGCCGCGACGAAATCCGGCGAGAACTCGATGTCGTCGGCGAGTTCCACCATGCCGCAGGCGTGGATCATGCGCACGGCGATCTTTTCCTGCTCGGGCGTGAAACGCGAGAGATTCGACTCGGCGCGAATGGTTGCAAAAGAGCGCGCGTAAATCTGCGCGCCTTCGTGGATATAGTCGAAGCGGCGGCTCATTGCGCCCTACCGGTTGCGCGCGCGGAGAGTTCGCGCATCACGGCCTCGAATGTCAGCGATCTGAAGCTCGGCGCGCCGTCGGCGCCACCGTTCTCGATGAGATCGAATCCTTCAGCGCAGGCAAGCAGCGTGACTGGAGACGCGCTCTGCCGGGCGCAGCCTTTCGCGCAGCCTGAAAGATGCAGGCCAACGCCGTCAGCGCCGACGATCTTTTGCGCAAGCGGCGCGAGATCCATCACATGCGCGCGCGTCTCGGCGGTCGCCTGCGGACATTCCGGCGCGCCGGGACAGGCGATGACGGCAAGGCGCTTGTCATCGGCCGACGTGATGAGGTCGTGGTCTTGCGCGCGCGAGACGACGCGTCGCGCGTTGTCTTCATCGGGCGTGACGATCAGCAAGGCGCGCCACGGCGTGAGGCGCAGTTCGCCCGTTCCCTCGCTTTGCGCAAAGTCGGCGACGGCGGCGAGTTCGCTGGCGCGCCAGCGGCCAAAAGGCGCGCCAACGCCTGCGTAAGCGACGGCGCCGCGACGTTGCGCGCCGAAGATATGCGCCCATCGCGCAGGCGCGCGCGCTTCCTTGGAGACGCGCATGTCGAGTCCGGCCGCGCGTGGCAGCGCGTCGGCGCCGAGCGCCTCGACCAGCGTGCGGACGCGCCTGAAGCTATTTGCATGACGGTCGCGCAGCTCCACGAAGGCGCGCGCAAAGCGCAATGCAACGTCGAGCGCCTCATTGGCGGCGGCGAACACGGCGCGATCGGGGGCTCCGGCGATACGAATCGCGACCGCTCCGGTTGCAATCGCTTCGATTCGAATGTCGGCCTCGACGTCGGCAAGGGACAGCGCGCCGCCATCATCGAGAAGAAACAGAAATTTCGGCGGAAGCGCGCGCAGCGCGCCATCGCGCTGTAACTCGGCGGCGAGCTGCGCGGCCATGGCGTTGGCGTCGAAAACGCCGGCGACGAGGCCGGCGAGCGGCGACGCGATGATATTCGTCACGCGTTCGGCGTCGGCGCTCGGCGCGAGCATGCCGATCGCATCGAGGCCGCGCAGGGCTTCGGCGATCGTCGCCTCGCTGATCCCGCGCAGCTGCAGTTGCGCGCGCTGCGAGAGATCGATCAGCCCATTGCCGCAGTTGTCCGCAATTCTCGCGATCTCGCGCGCCTGCGCCGCGCTCATGCGAGAGCCGACCGCCTTGGCGCGGATCAGCAAACCGTCGCCGCTCGGCATCGGCGCGAAGGCTCCAGGACACCAGCCCTTGATTTCAGGCCTCGGCTGCAACACGCCCTCCCTCTTGGCGTTCCATATCGCTTAAGGCGCCGCGCACGCTGTTGCGTTGCGTATTCCACAAGCCGCGCGCGAGCGCTTCGCTAAAAACCCGTGCGATGGCGGTGAGCGCGCGGGGACTTTCCACGGCGAGAAAATCCCGTGTCGCATCATCGCCCAAGGTGGCGTCAAAAGCGAGGTCGAATTGCGCGTCGCTGATGAGACCGCTTGTCGCGGCGAAAGCATAGAGATTGTCGATGGTCTCGGCGATTTCGCCGGCGCCGCGGTGGCCGTGCCGCTTCTGGCCTTGCAGCCATTGGGGATTGGCGAGCCGCATGCGCAGGACGCGCGCGATTTCGTCTTTCAGAGCGCGCGGCCGCAACCGTTCTGGCCGCGTCGCATCGATATGCACCAAATCGGCGTCGCCGCCAAGCATGGCGTTGGCGGCGGCAAAGCCCCCTTCGTAATCGGCGAAGGCGGGTCCGATCAGAACGTCGACTTCGGCCATGTCTTGCACATGGACATGCGCATCGGCGTCAGCGACGCGCGCGCTGAACGCCGCGACGGCCTCGTTGCTTTCTCCCGCGCGATCATAGGCGTGACCTGCGGCGCAAAGATAGGCGCGCGCAAGATCGTCGCGGCCCGACCATTCGCCGCGCAGCGCGCGATCGCTCACGCCAATTCCGTAAGCGCCGTCAGCGGCCCCGAAGACGCGGCGCAGATCGTCGGCCGTTTTCAGCGGATTGATTTCAGCGTCTTCATCGCGCGCGGAGACGGCGCGCACGGCGTCGTCGAACAGCGCAATGAGATTTCCGAACATATCGCGGAACAGCCCCGAGACCTGCAGCGTCACGTCGACGCGCGGAAACTCGAGCCGCGCCTGCGGCAGAATTTCGAAGCCGACGACGCGCGCGCTCGCCGTGTCCCAGCGCGGCGCGACGCCGAGAAGCGCGAGCGCTTGCGCGAAATCCTCGCCGCCGGTGCGGATCGTCGCGCTGCCCCACAGGTCGAGCATGATATTGCGCGGGAATTCGCCATGCAGTTGCGCGTGGCGCGTCATCACCTCGGCGGCGGCGCGACGGCCAATGTCATAGGCCGTTTGTGTGGGCGCATGGCGCGGATCGATGCAATAGAGATTGCGGCCAGTCGGCAGAACGTCGGCGCGTCCGCGCGACGGCGCGCCCGCCGGACCGGGCTCGACGAAGCGGCCCGCCAGCGCAGAGAGAAGCGCCTCGCGTTCGGCGCGCGCGCAGGCGCCCCGCGCGGGATCGGGATGTGAGTTTTCTTGGGCGCGTCCGAAGACATGGAGTCCGTCGCCGATGCGCATGTCCTTCAGGTCGCACATCCAGGCGTCGAGCCGCGTCAAAGTCTCGGCGATGTCCATATCGCGCGAGACGCCGCATTCCGCGGCAAGGCCGCTGCGCTCGGCTTCGTCGATGATGGCGCCGGCGACGAGCCGCGCGCGGCGCGCGTCGAGCGCGCTTGCCGTAGCATATTCGTCGAGCAGCGTTTCGACTTTCGCCGCCGCGTTGAAGAGTTCCGCGTCGACCAGAGGCGGAGTCAGATGGCCGATGGTCACGGCGCATGTTCGGCGCTTCGCCTGCGCGGCTTCGCCGGGATCATTGACGATGAACGGATAGATGAGCGGCGTCGGGCCGAGCACCGCTTCCGGCGCGCACGCCTCGGACAGCATGACCGATTTGCCGGGAAGCCATTCGAGCGTGCCATGCGCGCCAAGATGAATGAGCGCGTCGATCTCTCGCACATGCCGCAGCCAGAGATAGAAGCCGACATAGGCGTGACGCGGCGGCCGCTGAACGTCGTGATAGGTCTCGTAACGCTCCCTGCGCGCGCCGCGATCGGGCTGCAGCGCGATGATAAGCTTGCCGGTTTCGAGACAGGAAAAGCGGAAGGCGCCGTCGACGACGGCAGGATCATCCTGCGGCGCGCCCCATGCTTTGCTCATGTCTTCGACGAAGGCCGCGGGGAGGGTTGAAAGCAGCGCGAGATAGTCACCGAGCGGGAAGACGATCGTATGCGCGTTTTCTTCGAGGGTGCGCACTACTACCCTCCCCTTGAGGGGGAGGGTCGAACCGCGAAGCGGTTCGGGGTGGGGTGAAGCTCCACAATGCATAGAGCCACCCCCTCCCGCGTCGCTTCGCGACGCGACCTCCCCCCTCAAGGGGGAGGTGGGCGCCGCGCCAACATCATATCCCGCATCGATCAGCGCCGAGGCGATCTCATGCACGCTGGCTTCTGCGTCGAGGCCGATGGCGTAGCCGCCGCGGCCGCGGCGCGCCGGATAGTCCGAGAGAATGAGCGCGAGGCTTTTTTCCGCGTTGGGTTTGCGGCGCAGCCGCGCCCAATTCAATGCGAGGTTCGCGACGAAGTCGATGCGCGAGCGTTCCGGCGCATGCCGTACCTCGCTGAATTCCGCCGCAAGACGCAGCGGCGCTTCCTCCTTGAAGGAAATCGCGCGCGTGAAGATGCGCCCGTCAACTTCCGGCAAGACGACATTCATCGCGAGATCGGCGCCATTCGCGCCGCGCATCGAGGCGGCCCACGCGTCGCGCGAAGACGTTGCAAGGGCGACTTGCAGCACCGGCGCGTCCGCGCGATCGAGCACGCTTCCGCTGTCGCGGCGCGCCGAAAAGGCAGTGGCGTTGAGGATGACGTCGGGCGCGAACATCTCAAGCGCGCGCGATACGAAAGCTTCGCTCTCGGCCTCTTTCAGGCTCGCCACATAAACTGCCTCGACCACGAACCCCCGCTCGCCCAGCGCGTCGGAGAGCGCGATGATCGGCGCGACGTCGTCGGCGAGGAACATGGCGCGATAGAAGACGATCGTTGCGCGCAATTCGCCGCCGGAGCGGCGCGCGGATTCGAATTTTCCGGCGTTGGCGACAGGAACGCTTTCCCGCCACTGCGCCGGATGGCCGACGAGAGTCGATGCGTAACCGAGAAACGAACGCAGATTGTCGGGACCGCCGTCCTGAAAGAAGCGCCAAATTCGATTGAGCGTTTCTGCGTCGAGCGTCGACGCCTGCTTGAGGCGCGCGTCGTCGTGCGCATCGCCGGGAACGATCGCAAGCGCAATTCCCTTCGCGCGCGCAAGCGCCTCGAGTTGCTCGACGCCATAGGGCCAATAATCTTTGCCGCCGAGCAGCCGCACGACGATCAGCCGCGCATGTCGCGCCACAGTGTCGAGATAGAGATCGACGGAATAGGGGTGCTTCAATTGCGCGAGCGACGCGCAGCGAAAGCTCGGGAGGGTCGCGCCGCCTTGCTCATAAAGCCGCGCCAGCAGCCGCAGCTCGGAATCCGAAAAGGACAGAAACACGATCTCCGCGGGAGATTGTCCAAGGTCAATGGCGGCGCCGGCGTCGTCGAGATTATGGAGATCGCGCGGGAGAAGATGCATGGCGTATCACGGCTGCGCCAGCGTCGCGATGACCGCGTCGCGATTGAGGCCTTTCTCGCCGATGATCACGACCCGACTCATGCGCGGCTCATCGGGCTTCCACGCCCGATCGAAATGATGTTCGATGCGCGCGCCGACGCCTTGCACGAGCAGGCGCATCGGTTTGCCGACGACTTCAATGAATCCCTTGATGCGCAGCACGTCATGCGCGCGGGCCGCTTCGGCGAGTCTTGCAACCAGCGCCGCCGGATCGGCGACGGCGGAGAGAGACACGACGAAACTGTCGAAGTCGTCATGGTCGTGTCCGGGCTCCGCGTCATGATGCGACGGACGGTTCGCCAGATCATCTTCCGCCGCCGCCGAAAGGCCGAGCAGCACGAGCGGATCGACGCGCCCTCCGCTGGCGCGCACGATCTTCGCCGCTTTCCGAGCGCCTAGCGCCAGACGATCTGCGACGCCCTGTTCTTCGTCGGCGCCCAGCAGATCGGTCTTGTTGAGGATGATGAGATCGGCGCAGGCAAGCTGATCTTCGAACACCTCTTCAAGCGGATTGTCGTGATCGATTGTCTGCGCGTCTTCGCGCTCTTGCGCGATCGCGTCGAGATCGTCGGCGAAACGGCCTTCCGCCACGGCCTTGCCGTCGATGACGGCGATGACGCCGTCGATGGTCAGCTTCGAGCGGATCGCCGGCCAGTCGAACGCCTTCACCAGCGGTTTGGGCAGCGCCAATCCCGAGGTCTCGATGATGATGTGTTCGGGACGCTTTTCATGCGCGAGCAGCGCTTCGATCGCTGGGATGAAATCGTCGGCGACGGTGCAGCACAGACAGCCGTTGGCGAGTTCGACGATGTTTTCTTCCGGACAGTTTTCGACGCCGCAGGCGCGCAGAATTTCGCCGTCGACGCCGACGTCGCCGAATTCATTGATGACGAGCGCGAGACGCCGATCCTTGGCGTTTTCGAGAACATGACGAATGAGCGTCGTCTTTCCCGCGCCGAGGAAGCCGGTGACGATCGTTGCAGGGATTTTGGCGCTCATGAGGTTTCCTGTTGGCCCGCGCGGAGTCGCCAGACGAGACCGGCGAGCGCGCCGGCGAGCGCCCAGCTGATCGCCTGAACGGCGAGCGAGGCGGCCGCGAAGCGCGCGGCGAGCTCCGCCGGCGCCGTGCTCTCGGGCGTCGCGGGCTGCGGCGCGAAGAAATGCGGCAGGGCGATCAGCGCGACGCCGACGATCTTCGCCGCCGCCGAGTCAAGCCGCAACAACGCAAACAATCCGGCGCCGGTCGACAGCGCGGTCGCAAGCCACCAGATCTGGCGCGCGGCGAGTTCGGTTTCCGCCATGCCGGGAAGTTGCGGCGCGAGGCCGAGACTCGTCGCGAGTCCGGTCGCGGCGAAGGCGCAGGCGCCCCACAGCGCGGCGCGGCGCGGCGCGATGGCGTCGCCAGAGAGAAGCATCGCAGCGAGCAGGATGAGCGCATAGCCGATCGAGACGGCGATCGTTGCGGCGCTGGTCGCCGCCGTGCGGCTCAGACCTGAAAACGCCGCGCTCGCCTCGCCGCCGTCATGCGCATGCTGCGCCGCCTCATAGACCTCGGCGGCGAGGATGAGCGGCGTCGTGGTGAAGTGCTGCAGGGCCGCGACCGCTAGCCCGGCGACAAGGCCGGCGATAAGGCCGGTCGTCAAAACGCGCGCGATCAAGCGCGTTGCGGCCTAGTGACAGGGGAAGGAGAGCGCGTGGCGCGTGTCATGCGCCGCGTCATGGACGCTTTCTGGATAGGCGAAGCCCGCGAGCCAGACGAGGCCGAAGCCGAGAGTGAGCGCAACGGCGGCGGCCTTCAGCGCCTCGAGTCTCGAAGCGGCGAGGGCGGTGGAATTAACGGATTTGACGTTCATATCGGTCTCCCTGCCGCCCCACCGGCGGCGATGCGATGCGCGCGGCGATCCGAAACGATCGCCCTGACGGCAGGTCTCCTGGCTCCCGGGTCGTCGGACCGCGCCGCCTTCCCAAGCATCACGCTCAGTGGCAGATGGCGCGGACCTTGCCGGCTACAGTTGCGGGGGCAGCCGCGGAAACGGGCGTAATGCCCGCGCCGCGTTCCCTTTTCACTTCTTGCGAAGGACCGTCCCGACTAGTCATATGCGCGGCTTAGGCTTCCGTCAAACCGGCAGAGGAGCGCCTGTGACCGAGATGAATGTAGACGACGAGGCGCGCCGCCATCGTCTCAAAATGGAGAAGCGCAAGGCGGTTCAGGACGCCGAGGTCGCCGGCAAGACGGTCGCCCGCAAAGGCCTGCTGATGGTCCACACCGGCGCCGGCAAGGGCAAGTCGACGGCGGCCTTCGGGCTGGCGCTGCGCGCGCTCGGCCATGGCTGGAAGATCGGCGTCGTTCAGTTCGGCAAGGGCCAGTGGCGCACCGGCGAGCGCAACATGCTCGAAAAGCTTGGCCAAGAATTCGGTCAAGTCTCTTGGCATACGCTTGGCGAGGGCTTCACCTGGGAGACCCAGGACCGCGCCCGCGACGAAGCGGCGGCGCGCCGCGCTTGGGAGAAAGCGCGCGAATTGATGGACGCCCCCCAAATTCGCCTGCTGGTGCTCGACGAATTGAACATTTCGCTGCGCTATGAGCATTTGCCGTTGCAGGAAGTGCTGGGCGCGCTCGCCGCGCGGCGTGACGATCTCAACGTCGTCGTGACCGGACGCAACGCCAAGCCGGAGCTCATCGCCGCAGCCGATCTCGTCACCGAAATGACCCTCGTCAAGCATCATTTCGGCGCCGGCGTCAAAGCGCAGGAGGGAATCGAATTCTAACCTGAACCCTATGCTCTGAAGTCCGCCGGCATATCGCTCTTGGCAGCGCCTCGCGTAGAGAATACGCTTTGCGGGCAGGCAGTTCCGTGGCGGAGAGGGACGCGCGCCAGCGACGCGAGCAGGCATCCCGAGGCGCGTCAGTCCTAGGCTGAACTCTCAACATCATCTGGACCCGAAAGCTCGATGGACGTTTACGGCGCGCTCCGCTTTTCCGTTGCGAGGATCTCCAACGAACTGTTTTCGGCGGGATCGATTTTTTCGGTCTATTCCCTGGCGACGACGTTTGTCATCGCCGTTGGCGCGCTGGCCTATCAGCGCAAGATGCGCCGGGGGCGCGTCAACCCACGGGCCATCGCGCGGGCGATATTCGACAAGCGACTCCTGCAATCCAAATCATTTGCCGCGGACGTCAAGCTCTTCATCCTGAGCGTCGTTCTCATGCCGGTCGTGGTGGGCGCGCTCGTCATATCGTCGAATGCCGTCGCGACGGCCGTGAGCGCCGCGCTGCGCGGTTCGTTTGGCGCGATTGCGCCGGTCGCTTGCTGTGACCTTTCGATAAAGCTCTTCTCGACCGCCGCGCTCTTTTTGGCCTATGAGATCGGCTATTGGGTCGATCACTACCTCAAGCATCGGATCCCGTTTTTGTGGGAGTTCCACAAGGTGCATCACACCGCCGAGGTGCTTACCCCGGTGACGAACTTTCGCAATCATCCGATCGACAACATCATTTTCGGCTACATGCTCGCGACGTTCATTGGCGGCGCGTCAGGCATATTGGCGTGGGTCTTTGGGCGAACCACAGAATCCTTCACGGTCGACGGGAAGAACATCCTTTTCATCTTCTTCCTTTGGACGATCGGGCATCTTCAACATTCGCAATTCTGGATTCCGTTTCGCGGGATTTTGGGACACGTCGTCCTAAGCCCCGCGCATCACCAGATCCATCATTCGACAGATCCGCAGCACTTCAATCGCAACTTCGGCAGCGTTCTCGCCATTTGGGACTGGATGTTCGGATCGCTCGAGATGCCTTCGACCAAGAACCCGCGCCTGAAATACGGGGTCGAGGAAGACGCCGCGGACCCGCATTCGTCCCTCGGACTATTGGCGACTCCGATTTATAGAGCCGCCCTCGCGCTCTGGCGCGCGCTCGCCGATGCGTGGAATGCAGGGACCGAGCGACTGGAGCAGCGCCGTCAAAGGCTGAAGAGCACAGGCATATTATGAGCCGCATTCGCGCCGATCTGCTGCTGGTGCTGGCGGCGTTTATCTGGGGGACGGCCTTTATCGCGCAAAAAAACGCCGGCGAGCTTATGGGCCCCATCACCTTCGTCGGCGTCCGTTTTCTCCTGTCATGCGCCGCGCTGGCTCCGCTGGCGCTCTATGAAGCCCGTCGCAGCGGCTCTTCGCTGAAAAAGGGCGATTTGCTTCTCGCCGGCCTTATCGGCTTTTGCGTCTTCGTCGCCGCCGCTTTGCAGCAAGTCGGCCTCGCCACGACGACGGCCACCAACGGCGGATTTCTCACGGCGCTATATGTCGTGCTCGTTCCAGTGTTCGTCTTTGCGCAGACCGGCGTAAGACCCCGGCAGGTTGTTCTCGTCGCGGGCCTCGGGTCCATCGTGGGCGCCTGGCTGCTGACGGACAGCGCGCAGCTCCAGAGTTGGACGTCGGGCGACGCCTTGGTTCTGATTGCGGATATTGCGTGGGCGGCCGGGATCAGTCTCGTCCCGACCTTTCTCGCGCGCGCCGATCGGCCGTATTTTTTGGCTTTCGCGCAGTTCGGCGTCATCGGCGTTCTTGGAACTGTCGTGGGCCTTGGCGGCGAGTCTTTTTCGCTCGAGGGCCTGAGCGCCGCCCTGCCGTCGATTCTCTATGCGGGGCTTTGCTCCGGCGGGATCGCCTTCACGCTTCAAATCGTGGCGCTCAAATATACGCCAGCGGCCGAAGCCGCGCTCATCATGTCGCTGGAGAGCGTTTTCGCAGCCTTGGCGGGCGCCATGCTGCTGTCGGAGCGCCTCACCGGGCCGGCGATGCTGGGCGGGTTGCTGATCTTGCTCAGCGCCGTCTTCGTCGAAGCCGGACCGGCCGCGCAAAATATTTGGCTGACGCAATATTGGACTTGGTTGGCGCAAGTGTGGAGTCGGGCGCGTTAGAGCAGGTTCCGAAAAAGTTGACAGACTTTTTCGATGAGAACCTGCTCCAGCATTTCATATTGAGCGAATCCTTATCGATCACATGATTCCATGTGATCGGGAAGCGCTCTAAGCGTCCGAAAAAGTGGAAGCCGACGCTCGATCACGTCGAGAACGTCGGCTCCAAAATGATCTGCGCGGTAACCGGCCGATCGCCCGCCAGAAAGACAAGGGCCGGGAGCTTGCGCGCCCGGCGAGTCTTTTCGGCAGGGGTATGTTTTACTGGATCATGCGGGCGGTAGAGCCAACGCCTTCGCCCTGGATGCCGTTGCGGTTGCCCGTGCCGTTGGTTCCTTCGGGAGAAATCCAGTCCGGAACCCAGGTCAGAGCGACGACGACGAACGCGACGAAGGCGGCGATCCAAAGCAGCATCTTGCCGATATCGCCGGTATTGTGA